>JADMIO011294201.1_pt1 | contig 34735 bp, 26 predicted proteins | sample 8958161 | NCBI WGS metagenome assembly JADMIO01 (sample SAMN16585339, study PRJNA669376) | soil metagenome | isolation source: Crop rotation soil | place: USA: Cullars Rotation, Alabama | collected 2011
TCATCACATCATACCCATCACCCCCGGCGTACCGGTCGAAAGCAGAACCGCTGCCTGTCTTTACAAGAACGCCGTTGTCTTGCGCACCGCCCCATAGATTACCTTCATCATCCTGCACGCCAAAATGATAGAACTGTGTACAACTAAGCCCAACGAATAATTTGGTCCAGGTAACTCCATTGTCATCGCTTACGGCAACACCACCATCTGTTCCGGCATAGAGGTTCCCATTGGCCGGATTATAGATCAATTCATGTACATCGGGGTGAATGCTTGCCGATCCATGATAAGGTGTTTCCTGTGCAAAGAAAGCACCACCGGTTGTCGAGCGGAATATTACCAAGCCTCCGGCTACAACAGTGTTGACATTGGTAGGTGAAACAGCCAATGCCATATCATAAAAATTCTGGTCCGGGTAATCGTCCTCTTCCAGCTTGCCCAATACATTCGGTGAATTAGATTTCCTGGTAAAATTTTGTCCCTGGTCAGAAGAATACCATAATCCTTTATATGTGCTGGGTGAAGGAACACCAGGACCTGCTAGTATATATACAGCATTGGCATTGGCGGGTGATACAGCTATGGAGATGCGTTCCACATTATCGAATTCATCGGGAGAATAATTGATACCGTTAGCTCCACTGAACGTAGACCCACCATTCGTCGACCGAAGAAATACACCGTTATCCGAATCACCATTATACTGGACAGCACAATAAGCTATACTCGAATTCCCGGGTGCATATTCCACATCATATACCATTACCGAATTGGAAGATGATCCGACCAGTAAAGCCTGGGTCCATGAATCGCCGCCATTTGTAGTTCTGAATAAACCCATTGTTGTTGCCGCCAACAGCGTATTCGGATCGTTGGGATCGCGGACCAGTTTCATGCCTGAATAATGATCATTTGTATTCAGCCCGGGAAAAGGAGCAGTCGGTTGCCAGGTGCTACCACCATCAGTTGATTTCAAAACCCCGACACTATACCGTATATAACCATACTTGAAAGTAAATCCCCCGCTTGATTGTGCATCACCATCTCCTGTCAGTATATAGATCGTGTTGCTGTTGGTCAAAACGATACCTGATATTCCTAATGAAGGAAGAAAAGAGGCAACATTGCTCCAACTGATACCTGCATTCGTTGTCCTGAATAATCCTCCACCCGAACTTCCGGCATAGATGGTGTTCGAACTGGAGGGATCGAAAGCGATACGATTGATGCGCCCGATCCCTTCTGTAACAGAAGTAGGTCCGATAAGAGACCAGCTCCCATAAGTCGTTTCTGTCGATTGAGCAATAGGTGGTTCGCCCAATCGACCCGCTGATAACAACTGATCAAAATTTCTTTTGGCTGCATTGACTACTTTACCTTCCTCATCCAGGTGCGACTCTGCATCGAATAATACCCGGTTCCACATTTTATTCATCCGCCGCAGCTTTTTCTTTTCAATACTGTCTCCCGGTGATAAGCCGTTGATCTTTTCTTCATAATAACTCACAACGGTTGCCTTGATATCAACGAACTTTTCTTTTCCTGAAAGTCTCCGTTCGAGTTCAGGATCATATTTTACCTGTGCGATGCTGTGAACAGCATGGATACAAAAAATAAAAAAGAAAAAACGTTTCATGATCGTTGTTTAGTTTTTACCGGCGATCTTATAAGGATTGGTAGCCCCGTCGCATCCATCGATAATAGCCCTGAACACCATACCGGACTGTGCCTGGAACCCTGGCTTGAGCACGACTTCTGTTGCACCATCAAATACGATCTGTCCCACACCGGCTGAAAAGGTATTGCTGGCCTGTATCTTGTCGCCTTCATAGATCCAGTCACCACCCCAGTTGAACGTGCTGGTGAAATTCCTGTTGGCGGGGCAGAGCAGTGTATTTTCCAGTGCTTCCCGGATATCGGTCAACGCAGCTCCCCTGTCCGTTTTGTTGGTCAACAATACAATACCAGTCTTGCGGTCGGGATACAGGTATAATAAAGAACAAAAACCATGTTCACTATTTTCGCCGGAATGACTGATCCGGCGAATGCTTCCCTGGTTCGATACGGCAAAACCTAACCCGAACGGATCATGCAGTGGATCTGCGCAGTTATTCGTTGGACTACCTGTTTCGTTTTGTGTAAACCACATAGAATTACTGTAAGTGGAAGAAAGAAAGGTGAAATTCATAACACCGGCCCCGTATGCAGCAAGATCATGGGCCGTGGATACAAATCCGCCCGCCGGCAATTTCCAGCCGATATCATTCCAGTAACCGGTATGCGCCGTACCCCCCGAAGAATATCCTGTAGCAATACCACTGATATTGTTATCATGTTCTGCTGTCAGGTCATCCAAACCACCCGGTGTCTTGATCCAGTCGTTGTATAATTCGATATAGCCTTTATTGTAAACATCATGACCTCTTTTATCTATAATGGCTCCCAGTAAAGTAGTTCCAAAACTCGTGTAAATAGTTCCCGAACCAGGCGGCGACATACACCTCGTACAACCGAGCACCACCACCTGGCTTTGCGTAGCATTGAATACTCCATTATAACCGGGGCCACAATTATCATAATGACCGATACCGCTTTGATGCGAAAGCAGGTGCCTGATCCGGATACCCGAACCATTATAACCTCCGACAAACTTGCTGATCGTGTCAGCCAATGCTAAATCATTATTCTCGATCATTTTCATGGCCATGATCGCTGTAATAGTTTTGGAAACAGAAGCTATCGGGTACTTGGTGCTGACCGTTGCATTGACACCCGGCCCGGCCAGTCCATAGGCTTTCGTATAAACCACTCTCCCGTTATAGATGATCCCGACTGAAACACTGGGCAAAGAACTTTGCGACATCTCTGCAGTGATCACATCGTCGATCTGGCCCATCACCAGGTCATCCAGGTGCCTGACCGTTTGAGAATAGGAAACCGAAGCAACAAGCAATACTATACTGGTCACTATGCATTTCATGTGATAAGGTTTGAAATAAGTTATTCGTGTTTAGTAGTCTTCTTCAGTTCATCTACCTGTTTCTGGAGTTGAATGATATACAATGTCAGTTCCTCGATCTTCTCCATCATTCTTTTTTGCATATCACCTACCTCGATTCCGTTGGCATCCACTTCAGCAGCCGAAGGGATATTCGGAAGATGTTTATTGTCCTGTATATATTTTTCCAATTCACTGAGGGAAGGAAGATTATAATTTTTTGCGAACACATAATCCGGCCAACCACTGCTCCTGAGTTTTACTTTTAATTCTTCACAAAGAACCTTTCCATCTACAGTCAGTTTATAACCCGATGCTGCGGCAACTGATACCCCGATACTTACCTGGCCGCTTGGCAGCAATTTGATATTCTGGGCAACAGCGGAAATATTTCCATTCCCCGCATCCATCCGGAGATCATTATTAAGAACACCGATCAATGCTTCGAATACACCACCGGTATTAAAGGTCATATAGGGGCCTGTTCCGTTTATTTTCAAAGCTTCAGCATCTGAATTAATAGTGGTCGGAGCCCCGATTGAAAGCGCCCCACCATTGTTCTGCAAAAACAACGTAGCTGTACCGGTAAAACCGTCTCTTGCAACGATCTCGTTGTTGTCAATTACCATATTGGTTCCGGAACTGGGACCAAGCATCAGGTATCCATTATTACTTGAACTAAGACCGGCATCCTGGCCTGATTCGATATGTAATTTTGTATTGGGAAATCCATTGCTGGTCAGGGGGAGATCACCACCAATTCCCACATTGCCATCGTTGCGGAATATTACTCTTTCCATGCCCCCGTTGAGAAAAAGCATGCGACCACCCAATGCAGCTGAATTGGACACGATCCAGTTCGTTGAGTTGGTTGTATTCAATATCTGCATAAAACCATCTTCAATCAGCACATCGCCCTGTGCATAAATATCTCCTCTTACATCCAGCTTATGAGCCGGCGAAATTGTTCCGATACCCACTTCCCCGCTATGATCGATCGTCATTTTCGCAGATTGCTCGATCTCAAATAATATGCGCCCGTCAGGATTGGAAGTAACATAGGTTCCTATTCTTAGATCGTTCGTACTGCCTGATCCTGTTTTCATATAAGCTAAGAGTGTACTGCCATCTCTTAATTTCACCGTAGGAATGTTGTCCGAAATTTCAAGCAGCCCGTTTTCTATCAATGTAGTACCTGAAACATGCAGCTTGAATGTTGGGGCTGTATTACCAATACCAACATTAGCTGTATTAGAATTATAAATATTATTTCCTGACACGACCCATGGCGATACACCTCCCGATGCCAGTTGCAGCCAGGATGTACCGTTGTATACATAAATAGTGTTTGTCGTTGTTTCATACACCAGCAAACCCGGAGCAGGCGAACCGATAGAAGTGCGTTGCAATGATGTCATGCGCGGCATCAGGAATCCTTTGTTGATACTTGTCACATCCAGTTGGGCGCTGGGAGCCGGTGAATTCGTGCCGATACCCACGTTTTGTTGCGCCTGCAGCATACATACGCTCATCGATGCCAGCAATAATGCAAATAAATGTTTCATTTGATTTGGTTTATTATAAAGAATCTAATTCTACCAGTAAACGCAATAATTTTCCTTTGTCCAGGTCCTGCCCGAGAAATAATCTTGCCTGGGGTGCTATCAATTGTTGCGATGAATAACTATTGATCCCATGACGCTGTAATTTATTCGGCAGGTAAATGAATTGCAGCCATTCCAGGAAACCCTGTTCGTCCTGCACCAGTTTTTCTTCATAGGCAGTCACCCAGGACGGAATTTCTTCTTTCCAAAGTCCAGCCTGTTTTAGTTCGTTGGTTATTTCCCTGATCTTTTCTGCTTCGGGTGTGCTAATTGTCATCATGCTCATTTCAGTATAAAAATATTGATGCCCTTATTACTGAATGAGGGTCAACAAGCAACTGGTAAGAGCAAATGATAAAATGGTGGGTATTGCGAGCCATGGTTATCCAACGGTCTTATGGGCCGAGGCAACGGCAGTGTTGGTACCTAAAAGCAGCCTATTTTTGTTATCAAACCATCAACCCTGCCTGTCAATCGTAAATTCGGCCTCCTGCTTTTTCTTGGCCTTAGCATTTGTTGTCGTGTCCGGGCACAACATCTCGCCTTCACGCACCTGGGGGTTGATGAAGGCATGCCCAGCAATGTCACCAGTCATGCATGTTTTGATAGTACCGGCCTGGTCTGGATCTCCAGTTTTTATGTGCTGATCGGGTATGACGGAACCCGGATGCATCAATACCAGTCGGAAACCCATCCCGGTCTGCCTGGCGCCATTGATTATATTTCCTGTGACAGTCGTAACCGGATCTGGATCTGTTCTTCTGAGGGATTAGCCCTGCTTGACGAACATCGTCGCATAAAAAAAATTGTGATCAGTGATACACTTACCAACAAAACTATTACTGAATGCATGGAAGTACCCGGGGTAGGTATGGTCGCATTTGCACCGGGTAAAACATTCCTGCTGCCCGAGAATAAAACAGTATGGGAGCCTTATACATGGTTTGACCAGGTTGTGCGAAAAGGACAAGGGTTGATGAAGATCCGTCGTTTCGATAAAACAGCTTTTATGTTCATTGCCGGGGAAAGGGCAATGCTGGTCAATTTTGCAGCAAAAAAGATCATTACAGAAGTGACCGTTCCCGATGCCGCGAGCATTTGTAAATTAAGTAATACCGAATTGCTTGCAATTACCGCGGACCAGTTCAATATGTTCAGGATCAATATAGCTTCCGGCAGCATCACAAAAAAATATACTGACATAAAGGATATCGAAGGCAATCCTGTCAAAACACCTACTATAAATTGTGACCGTGGCTCCAATGGCATTATTTATATCACGACCCGTTCTGCAGGTCTTGTCAGTTTTGATCCCGTCACAGAACAATTCCGCTGTTACAAACACCAGCCATTGAACAAAGCCAGTATATCTTCCAACTCTCTTCGCAGGGTACATTGCAACAGCAATGGCTATATGATCATCTCCTCCACTACAGGACTTAATTATACCAATATCGAGACCCCTGTATTCGAACAACAGAATAAATTCGTTGATGAAACAGGCAAAGTAATCGATAATATAATCATGGCTGGTGAGGATGCAAAGGGACAGATATGGGTAAGCAATGCGACCGATATGCTGATACTGGATCCCAAAACAAATAAAGCAAAGAATATCTCCCCCACTGCAGAATTGATTTCCACAGATAATACCAATACCGAAGCAGCCGGTATGTGCCGTGATCATACAAATAATATGTGGGCCAGTTATAATGGCAAGGGAGTGGCAAAATTCAATCCTGAGGGGAAGTTGTTGCAATTTTTAACCCGCGAAAAAAAACAGATACCCACTAACCGGATCCGGATCATGAAATCCCTGAAAAATAACATGCTGCTTATGGGTGCAGAAGACGGTTTTTTCCTGTTGGATCCTGTGACACTTGCCGTTGATTCATTCGCCAATGACCCGGCATTAAAAACCATTTCAAAAAAGCGGATCGTCGATATCATGCCGGATGGCGATGAGGTCTGGTTGGCCATATCCCCAAGAGGAGGCGCTTTCTGTTATAATTTTCGCACAAAAAAATTACGTTCGTTTACCGATAAAGAAGGCCTGAGTTCCAACAGGGCCTATGCTATCGCCAAAGACCGGTACAATACTATTTATATCGGAACTTACGAGGGATTAAATGTGCTCGATACCACGGGTAGGATCAGGATCATCGACAAAAGAAACGGCTTACGGAATATGCGGGTGGATAATATCGTCACCGATAACCAGGGCCGGGTATGGATCACCAATTTCAATACGCTGGTATGTTATAACCCGGCCGATAACTCCTTTGCTTACTTTGACGAACAAAATGGTGTACGCAATGCCGGCTTTACCGTGGGCCAGGGTCTTCTTACCCGCAATGGCAATATTATTTTTTGCAATAACGGGCTGCTGACTGTCAATACCGATGTACAATTACCCCGGAAACAACTTTATCCCAAAGTATCTATCAATCGTGTTTATGATGATGGCGGCTTTGACCTGCTGGACCCCGGTGTACCGGTAAAACTGGATTATGATAACAGCAAGATCTCCTTCTATTACCTTGCCAATAACCTTTTTGCGACCAGCCGTTTTTTTTATCGTTATAAAATGGACAACGTGGACAGCGGCTGGCAACAGGCAACCAAGAATAACCAGGTTACCTATAATCTCCGTCCCGGTAAATATGTTTTTCATATACAAACATCCTATATCGAAAGTGACTGGGAGGATGCGGATAACAAAATATCCATAATCGTATCTCCGCCGTGGTGGCAAGAATGGTGGTTCCGTATTATCGTGATCGCACTGGCAGCCGCCCTTGTATTCTTTCTTTTCCGTCGCCGGGTAGCTGCTATCAGGACCAAGGCAGCCATACGCCAGCAAATGGCAGAACTGGAAGGAAAAGCGTTAAGAGCGCAGATGAACCCGCATTTTATTTTCAACAGCCTGAACGCGATACAGGAACTCATCGTAACCGAGAATTACAATGCTTCCTACCAATACCTTTCCAAATTCTCCAAGCTACTCCGTCTTGTATTAAACAATTCCGAAAAGAATTTTATTCCCCTGGGCGATGAGATCGAAATGAACCAGCTTTACCTGGAACTGGAATCATTGCGTTTTAAACAGTCATTCCATTATACGATCCATACGAGCGATGACACTGATACGGAAACGACGCTTTTCCCTTCCCTGCTCCTTCAACCATTTATCGAGAATGCGATCTGGCATGGACTGATGCACCAGGAAGGAGAAAAGAAACTCAGCATTTCCTTTTCAACCAGGGACGATATCCTCTCCTGTATCATTGAAGACAATGGTATTGGCCGGGAAAAAGCAGCAGAAATAAAGGCCCAGAAACTCGGATCGCATCATTTTGCATCGAAGGGAACCGAGTTGGCACAGCAAAGAGTACAGGTCCTGCGCCAGACAGGGCTAACGGCCACTTCGATCGAAACAAAAGATATTTGTGATACGGATGGTTCGGTGAAAGGAACCCGGGTAGAAATAAAGATCCCTTTGAACAAAACAGTAAACCCTTCCTCATGATACGCATACTGATCGTTGATGATGAACCTTCCGCAAGGAATGTTTTGCAGATGCTGATCGAAAAGCATGTGGCTGGCAGCAAAGAGATCAAAACCTGTGCATCACCGGAAGAAGCACTGGAAGCGATCCCTGTCTTCAAACCCAGTTTGGTCATGCTGGATATCGAAATGCCGCATATGAACGGGTTCGATCTTCTTAATAATATCGGGCATTGGGATTTCGATGTGATCTTTACCACGGCTTATGATAAATATGCGATCAAAGCCATCCGTTTCAGCGCACTGGATTACCTGCTGAAACCGATCGATATACTGGACCTGCAGAATGCGATCAACCGGCATATTGTCAAAAAAGAATTTCAGCCCCAGCAACAGGAAAAACTGGTGAGTAACCTGATCAGTAATCTTCAACAGAAAGATGCTACGGCTTTCAAACTGGCATTGAGCACCATGGAAGGCGTGTTCTTTTTTGCCCCTTCGCAGATCATCCGTTGTGAAGGAGAAAATAATTATACCCGTTTTTATTTCCCCGATCGCAAACCGCTGCTGGTCTCCCGCACCATGAAGGAATTTGAAGAGATATTGTCGGAACATGATTTTATCCGGGTGCACAAATCACACCTGGTGAACCGGAATTTTGTGAACCATCTCGATAAGGAAGACCTGCTCTGGCTCACCGATGGAAGCCATATCGTTGTTTCCCGCCGGAAAAAAGAAGAAGTGCTGAAAATATTATTGAATAAGTAAGCAATTCCCAATTTAGTATTTATAGATCAGTATACTGAAGTCATTGTCCATCTGGTCGTAGAACTGGATATTGCTGATATAGCTGAATGGCCCGCATGATTCACTACAGGAGTCGTTGGTGAAATATACCCGCGGCCGGTTGACCCTGACAATGATCCTGTCGTCATCGCCAATAGCCGCAGTAACAAACAGTGGCTGCGTGGTCAGGTAAAAAGAATGATAAGGTGTCAGCAGGATCACATAGTTATTCCGGTTGGCATACACATTCGATTCACCTGTCAACGTGATGTAATAAACACCCTCCGTTCCTTTCTGTACAGAGAAATTACCGGTGCTGTTAACCACAGAGCCGCTGGTCGATACACGACCAAATGCAAGTGGTAAAAGATTGGCAGTACCGGTGATACCATTACGATTCAATTCACCTGCGGAAGTAATATTGATCACACCCGTGCCACTGCCGATCTGCAACCCGCCTCCATCGTTTTGCAGTGTGAGCTTGGCGACCGACCCGTCAAATCTTGCCTGTATCTCGTTATTGTCAAAAGCAACATTGCTGTTATCGGTAAATCCCAGTTGGAGGAATCCGCCACTGGCTGGTGTGATATCTGTGCCGTTCGTAATATGGACCTTTGCGTCGGGTGATGCAGTGCCAATTCCCACTCTGCCAGCGGTTGAATTTACAAATGGCCCCGTACCATTTACCTGCAGGATAAGATTACCCGCTATTTCAACAGAGGGGATAACATTGGGCTTCCTGTACGCATTGATATAAAGATTAGCAGAGTCGCCCTGTATGGACCCTGCAAAATGGCCATCGGCATCATCATCGTAAAAACCAACAGAGGGATTGGGCCGGTATAAATGAAGATCATAGGAAGGGGTAATAGTACCGATGCCCATCGATCCGAAAGGAATAGCTACATCCCCGCTCACCGCGTTGAAATTAAAACCCCAGCCGATACCATCAGCGCCGGTACCATAAAATCCTACCCGGATGCTGTCCTGCATGCCAACAAATGCACGATTGATACCCGTACGATAATCTTCGAGCCAGATACCGGAAGAAGTAGAATTATTACCGAGAGTGCCTGTTTTCACCCGCATCCGGCCATTAACGTCTAATTTATAGGCAGGGGTATTGGTACCGATGCCTACGTTTTGCGCAACAATACAGGTATGTACTACAAGAAATAATACCAGGCATACTATCTTATTCATAGCAGATTTTTTTTATCAAAAACTCCTGACTGCACGGACAAATAATGTCTGGTCCTTATTAGCGGTTCCGTTCTGCCCGGTAATAAAGTAAACATGAAAGGCCCCGTTATTAGGAGGTGTGAGACTAACTGCTTCGGACGAGGTCCAATATTGACTGCTAGCGGGATTCGTTGAAAAACCACCGATAGCAACCCTGTTATCATACAGTTTATTCAGCTCTGCACGGCTGGGCAAGTACCAGTCACTATAGTTATTCAATACCAGGTCATCGCAGATCTTTGCAGCATAATTTCCTGCACCCTGGTTCGAAACAATAGCGGTAGTATTGGCGTTACCCACACCTAATTCCTGGGCTGTTGCACCGGTAGTAGTAAAGGTTCCATTATACCATTGTATAGATATGCTTTGATCGGCAGGAGCAGCGATCAGTCCATGTTGTACACTGGCATCATAACCCGGGTCACCCGGTTGTAATATATACGCCACTTTACCACCCTGGTAACTATCGCCGATCGATACCAGGCTCTTGTTGTCGTCATTCTTGTTACAACCAGCAAACAAAATGAATGACCCGGCAATACAGACGGGTATAACTATTTTTACGATCTTATTTTTCATGTGATAAGTTTTACAAATCAATATAAAGGGGATATCTCCACAGTCAGGATCACCTTTGAAGCATCGTCCCTGAATTCAAATACCTGTGTGGTGGATCCCTCGATAAGCATCTTACGTATACTTCGTTTCAGCTTGTTGTCGGTGAGGAATGTATCATCTGTAAAATCATCCTTCTCTTTCATCGTCGGTTTTACTTCTATTGTCATATCGAGACTGGATATGGTGAGATCGATATATTTTCCCTGTTCATTGATATCGAATTCCTTTGGTTGGCCTACTTTAAGGATCAATGGGGACGCTTCTTTTGCATAGGTGATGGCGCCGGTAAACAGGCTAGGCAGATCCGGGAGTGCCGTTTTTCCATCGAGAGCCACTTTCTTTCCTGCCGTGTTATAAAGGTTTATGATTGCAGAACCATATAACTGTTCATTATCGCCTCCATCATCCGCTACCTGCACTTCAATACTTTTTACCCGCACCCGCACTTTGCTTTTCTCCAAACAATTATTACCATCCAGGAAAGCTTTAGAGATCACGGACACAGGTTGACCGTCCATATACGTAACCTTGTAGGATAAAGGGACAATATCGAACTCAGTAAATCCTGCTGCAAAATATTTATCCAGTGTGGCCTGTAATTTTTTATCGTCGGTAAGCGCTACCGGTTGTCCACCCTGTGTAATGATGCGGATATTCGTTTTAGTTGATAAGGTCGATCCGCTGTTCTTCTGGCTGTACGCAGCCGATACCACTCCCCAGTTGAGGCTACCATTCAATTCGTTTGAATATTTTTCCAGGTCGTATTCGCTTTCAATAAGTACGTACAGGCGGCGACCGTATTTTACTTCACGTACATACAGCCAGTTCGGGTTCATATCCGTTTGCTCTGTAAAAAGATCATCGGGTGATGAAATGCCGTTCGCCATTACTGCCAGGCATTCCTGCTCGAATTCATAGAGGTACATATACCTGTACTTTTCCGAGGAGAAACTGAAGTTGTCGCTTACAGAGACGCCCATGTAAAAAGCAGAAGCGCCGATATCAAGTCCCATCTTTTCTTCCAGGGTAGATACCGAGGCCTGTGAAGTCGATTTGATATTGGGCATACCATTCAGGTTGGCAGGACGTTTGAGCAAATGGACCTTTGTACGTAGTTCGTCTTCGATATTATTACCCGGCATTGCTTTCGCGGTAACGCTGGTAACTTTGGCAAGATTCGAAGAAGTGCTTAGTGAAATGTTCTTTCGTTTATCCATTTTCATATAAACAAATTCTTCGCTCTTTAATAACATTTCCGCATCGATCACGCCACCGGGTAATAGTTGCGACGCTTTTGAGCCATCGGCGATGATCAGTTCATTTTCCACCTTCTGTCCCTTCACTTCTTCCTTGGTGAGGCACATAGCCGAATTGACCGGTGTTGAACTGGTAGTGATCTCATCTTTTGCCGGTTGACCTTTCACAAAACTTACTGTTACATTCCCGTTATCCGAATCGTATTTGCACGTTGATTTATTGATCGGTATCTTCTTGTATATCTTCGGCCCTTTTTTGATCAGGGTTGTAGAGATTTGCATTTTCCCGATCTGCCCGTAGATGAGCGTAAACAGCAGGCAGGCCGGCACAAAGAGAAGTATCTTTTTCATACAAAGGTTTTTTGATTGTTCAGGTAAAATTGAACAATGCACCAATGCGATACAATACCGTAATGATGTGTCACCTGTTTGAGGTAGCTGGTTCGGGGTTTGAAGTTTGAAATTTGAGGTTGTTCTACTGGAAACTATCTCTATATAGCAAAACCCAAGTGAAGGCAGGAATATTTCTGCAGATAATAAAAAACTGGCTGAAAGAAATATGTGATCTCTAACCACAAACAAAAAGCCTGAAGAAATGCGAAAAAACATCAAACCTCAAACTTCAACCCTCAAACATTTAAACAATCTTCTCATTGATCGCTTTGCTCACCGCTTCTATCTGTGAGCGCACATGAAGTTTGTCGTAAATGCGTTTGATATGTGTGCGTACCGTATCAATGCTGATACCAAGATCGGCGGCGATCATTTTAAAGCTATTACCCTTTGACAATAATTGCAATGTTTCCTTTTCCCTGGCCGTGAGCTGGTAATCGTTTCCTGTTGTCACAACTCCCGGTTGTTGCATATTACTGATCACCATACGGGCAATGGTAGGACTCATCGGCGCACCACCATCCAGCACTTCGCGGATGGCATGAATAAGTTTATCGGATACATATTTTTTCAACAGGTAACCGTTTGCACCAGCATACATCGCTTCAAAGACATGTGTATTGTCATCAAAGACCGTCAACATGATGATCTGGACCTGTTTATCAAATGCCCTGATCTGCCGGACCGCTTCGATCCCATTGACACCGGGCAGATCGATATCCATCAGGATCACATCTGGTTTGTATTCTTTTACCTGTTCGGTAACTTTTGTACAATCAGGATAGCTGGCTGCCACATGATACTCCCCCGCCAATGACAGCAGGCTCCGCAGGCTTTCCCGCAGGATGGTATTATCTTCGTATATAATAATATTGACCGGCATAATTGTTCGTTTTTTGGTGGTGACCGGGACTGCAACCTAGTTTTATTTTTTCAGCTCCGCCATACCTCAATCATGTGACGGGTAATACAAGCCTGATAAGCGTACCCTTTTCTTTCCCCGATTCGATCCGGAGGGTCGCTCCCATTTCATCAGCACGGCTCCGCATATTCTTCAATCCGTTTCCCGTATTCTCAGCTGTCATATCAAATCCTTTCCCGTTATCGCTGATCATCATTTCGAGCCCGGTTTCCTTTTGCACCAGGCTGATGACGACATCGCCCGCCCCGCTGTATTTAACGATATTATTCACCGCCTCTTTGAATATCATATAAATATCCTTTCGCTGTTCAAGGTTCAATTGTGCTTTATCCAGTTGTCCTTCTTCGTTAAAACGATAGTTGATCCGTGCGGGTTCGAGCATCTCTTCCGCAAATTCTTTCATGCGTAATACCAGTTTTCCAAAATTATCATTTACCGGGTTGATCACCCAGACCATATCGCTCATACTTTCCATCATCCTGCCCGAATGATCCTTGATCTTCTGGAAAGATTGTTTCATTTTTTCTTCCTGCTGCATTTCTTCCATCGCCACTTTACTGATGATATTGATACTGGTGAGCGTTGAACCCATTTCGTCATGCAGGTCCCGGGCGATCTTGGCTCTTAACCGCTCTTCGGCCAGGTATTTTGTGATCCTTTCCGAACAGATCGCCGCGATCTTTTTCAATATCCGCAAGTGATAACGGGTATAAAATCTTTTTTTAGCATTCTCCGAATCGATCACCGCAAATACTTTTCCATCGACGAGTACCGGGACAGCTATCTCTGACAATCGTTTTTCGTCATCAATAATATAACGTGGATCTTTAGACGTGTCGCCGATAACCATCGCTTTTCCAGTTTGTGCTACTGTACCCACGATCCCTTTTCCAATGGGGATCTCGATCACGTTGACGATCTCCCGCCGGTAAGGATTCTTGGGACCATAGGCTGCTTTCTGGATAAACACTCCGCGGGCATCATTACGCTGGTATACCACGCAATCACTGAATCCCAATTTTTCAATACAGTTCTTTGCTGTATCCCAGAAAATATCATCGGTAGTGTTCTGTCCGTATAATGAAGTGGCGAAATTATTGACCGTTCTTTCCATCCTCAGTTTCTGTTGCAACGAATAGATGATCCAGCCAAGAATAGCTATGGCGATAAGTGCAATCAGTAATATGAACCAGGTTGTTCGCCAAAAAGGAGGTGTAATGCGGAACGGGAAGCCTGATGTCTCCCCCATGATATGACCATCACTGCTTTTTGCCCGCACATGAAAAAGAAAATTACCAGGAGGAAGATTCTGGTAGACTGCTGTAAAATGCTGACCTGCATCCACCCAGCCCTTATCATATCCTTCCAGTTTATACTCGTAAGCAATACCGGGCATCATTCCATAATATAAACCCGCGAAATCGAATGAAATAGCATTGGAACGAAAAGGAAGTTGGTAGCGGGAAACGGGATCCGCAGCCGCACCCTGGAGCAAACGGTCATGCACTTTAACACCGGTGATAGACAGGGGAAACCGGAAAGAACTATCCGCCTGTTTAGGGGAAAAGATCAACAAGCCACCTCCTACTCCAACCAGTAATTGTTTTTTCGCTACGCTATAAAAAATATCATGTGTATAGCGCGGATCAGAGCCCCAGGATGAAAAATTAAAATACTGCTCCGACCGAAGATCATATAAAAAATTACCGGCAAGGTTCATTGCTGACAAACCATTACCGGATAAAAGCCAAAGCGTAGAATCAGCATCACTGACGACGGAAAGTATATTATTATTGCTTAAGCCTTTCCGCATATCATACCGGGTAAATGTCTTTTCAACCGGCATCCCGGGATTATACCGGAATACACCCCCCGAATAGGTCGACATCCATATCCCACCCTTTCCATCCTTAGCTATACTATTTACCAACCCCAATTGTGAGTAATCTCTTGCCTGCTCCGTTTCGACATAGTCCGTCCTTTTCCTGGACCGCAGATCAAAGACATAAACGCCCTGCCCAAATGTTCCGACGACCAGTTTATTGTTGGGCTCATCCACCATCAATCCTGTCACTGAACCCTCATCATTAAAAAGAGAATCCTCTATCCAGGTGAATGCTTTTTGCCTGTTATTATAATAATATAAGCCCTTACTGAAAGAGCAGAACCAATAATTGCCACCCGGATCCTCTACCATATCGCGGAACATTACTTCGTTTCCTTTGTTGGGTAGGGCAAACAAATGAAATTGCCCGCCCTGCCGGTCATAGCGATAAATGGAAGTGCCGGTCAGCAACCAGATGCTTTTGTCCCTTCCCGTCCTGATCCCTGAGCAAAGCGTAAACTTTTTTCCGGCTGCATCTGTCGTGATCTTTTTTATTTCTCCTGTTGCGGAATGAATGATAAAGACAGCCGCCGGGTCGAGCGAACATACAAAGTAGCAGGCACTCGTATCATCATAATACACAGCTCCCATCATATTGCTTCCTTCCTTATCCGATACAGGAAGCAGTGGAAGAAAAGCAGATGTATTTGCAGAAGGGTCATATACTGATATGCCATTCATGGTACCCACCCAGCGGATATGATCGTTATCCTCGAAGACAGACAGGGTCCCTCCAGGCAATACAGAACCGGTCAACTGTGGAATATTTTTTTCTAACATGATCTTTGTGCGGTCATCACCCAATTTGACGAGCCCCTTTTCCGAAGCCATCCATATTTCGTTTTGCCCCGGCAACCTGAAATGAGAAGAAGGATACGATTGAGGCTCGGCTGTTATTTCGGAAAAATGATCTGCCTGCTCGTCGTACCGGAACAGCCGGCCCCTTTCCGCAGACAAGAATACTTGTTTGTGTAATGCATCATAACGCAGATCAATAACTTCACTTTTGTATCCACCGCCGTGAAAACGAAACCTGCCGGTTGAAAGATCAAGGCTCACTAACCCATTGGTTGTTCCTAACCAGAGCTCGTGATCGCTTTTCGCGACAAATTTCCGGATAGAACGATATCCATAGTCTTTCAATACAGGTTCTGTCCGTGCAAACTCCGGCCATTCGTAGTAGGTAAATTTCCTGGTGCGGATATCGTATTGAGAAAACTCAAAGACATCGGAAGCGATCCAGACCTTATCCTGCTTATCAATGAAAATATCCCAGATGATATAATTGGGAACAGAAACCCGGCTCCGGATCGGATCGGGGCGCATACATTCCCAAACACCATTGGCAGGATCATAAATATTAAGTCCCTCCATCGTGGCCACCCAGATCCTCCCCCGGCTATCTTCCGAAATATCATTGATCACTTCATTGGAGATGGAATTACCAGCTGTCGGACGAAACCGGGTAAAGGAATGACCATCGTAACGGTTCAGTCCATTACGGGTACCGATCCACATAAATCCTTTCCGGTCTTTGTGAAAACAGGTGATCCTGTTATCGGAGAGCCCATCGGCCGAAGTGATTGTCTTTGCTTTAAAATAAAGTTGCGCATGACTGTCGATGGACAACAGCAGGGCGATCCATAAAAAGGTTTGTATTATTCGTGGATAATGCAAGCAGGAACTATATTCTTAAAAATACAAAATATAGCTTTCCCGGGGCTTTATTGTACCCTGATAAGGTGATGAAACCAGTATGCAGCCGGCTATTTCGTGATCGCATAACACCATCTCCAGAGCTTTCCATCAAAATCAAAAGGAGTAGTGGCTCTTGTGATGTCTTTGATGGACGCAGCTTCAATTTTTTCCTGGTCGAGGATGAATTTTCTAGAATTCGTGCTGAAATAAAGGTTTCCCCCTTTCTTCATTCCCACCAGGCATTGGTTGATCAGCCGCACATGATCTTTTTGAATGTCGAGAAAATCTTTCATCCGTTTGCTGTTGCTGAATGTCGGCGGGTCCATGATAACGATATCGAAATGATCCACTCGCATTGAAGAGAGCCATTGCAACACATCTGCCTGGACAAACTGGTATTTTTCAGGATCAACAAAATTATTCAGTTGAAAATTCTTCCTTGCCCAGTCCAAATAGGTATTGGAAAGATCGACAGTCACCACTTCAGCAGCTCCCCCGGCGGCGGCATAAACAGAAAAAGAACCCGTATAGGCAAAAAGATTCAATACTTTTTTTCCCGCACATTCATCCCGTACGCGTTGACGGGTGGTACGATGATCAAGAAAAAGACCTGTATCCAGGTAATCACTGAGATTCACCCAAAATTTCAAACTATTTTCTTCTACTACGAACTCGTGTTGCTCTTCATCATATTTCTGGTACTGGCCCAATCGTCCCGGTTTGCGTTGCCGCAGTTTGAGAAAGATGTTTTGCTTTTCAATAGCCAGCACCTCCATGATCACTGTCATACTTTTCTCCATCCAGTCATCATGTTCCTCTTCCGACATGCCATGATTACGTTTGTATTCGGCGACATATAATTTATCGCCATATATTTCAATGCAAAAAGGGAACTCGGGAATATCATGATCATAGACCCGGTAACAACTTATTCCCAGCCGTTTGGCCTGTTTATTTCTATGCCGCCAAACCTTCTCCAGGCGGTTCCGGAACATTATTGTTTTGTCGCTGCTCAATGACTCATAAATTTTCACGAAATTAGCCTGCCCGACTGTAACAAAATCAGATATATTGTGTAAGGCGGGCTGTTCCTAGTATGTATGCAATTGTTGATATAGAGACTACGGGGGGATATGCTGCTGCCAATGGTATCACGGAGATCTCCATTCATGTTTTTGATGGAAAAACGGTGGTCGAAAAATTCGAGACACTGGTCAATCCCGAACAGCCAATACCGGGTTATATCACGGCCATGACAGGCATTTCAGATAAAATGGTGGCCAGGGCTCCTGTTTTCGGGGATGTGGCAGAGAAGATCTATACACTACTACACGACAAGATATTTATCGCACATAATGTCAATTTCGATTATTCTTTTGTCAAAGGACATTTAAAGGATGCGGGCTTCGACCTGAATGTAAAAAAACTTTGTACCGTCCGGCTGAGCCGGAAGATCATCCCGGGTCTTCCCTCTTATAGCCTGGGCAAATTAGCCCGTTCGCTGGATATCACTATCCATGATCGTCACCGCGCCGGTGGTGATACGGCCGCTACGGTGGAGATATTCCGCGTACTGATCGAAAGAGATACAGAACAGCATATCCAGAAAAGTCTTCAGCGGAATTCAAAGGAAGCGATCCTGCCACCGAATGTACCCAAAGAACATTTTGAACAATTGCCTTATACACCCGGTGTCTATTATTTTCATAATGAAAAAGGGAAAGTTGTGTATGTAGGCAAAGCCAACAATATCCGGTACAGGGTCAACAGTCATTTCAGTAATAATTCGGAGAGCCGGCAGAAACAGAATTTTATGCAGCATGTACATGCGATCAGTTACCAGCCCTGCGGCACCGAACTGATGGCCTGTATACTCGAATCGGCCGAGATCAAAAAAAAATGGCCCATCTTCAACTCCTCGCAAAAAAGATGGGAAGATATCTATGGCATTTTTGTGTACGAAGACCAGAAAGGTTACCTGCGGCTGGCCATCGATAAGAACCGGAAGCGGTTGAATCCTGTTTGTACGTTTCACTACCTCGTGGATGGGCATGCGATGATCCGCAAACTGATCAAAGATTTTGAGCTTTGTCCAAAACTTTGCTTTATGCAAAAGGATCCGGGTAAATGTGAGGGCATCGGCGAAGGGTATTGCCATGGGGCCTGTGAACAAAAAGAAAAAGCGGCGAAATACAATACCCGGGTAACCAAAGCATGCGACAGCCTTCGTTCACAACCCTCTTTCGCTATTGTTGATAAAGGGATCAATGGTGACGATCGTTCCTGTATACTGGTATTGGAAGGAAAATTCTACGGTATGGGATACCTGCCAGCCGATGCACCCATCACGGATCCGCTTTCGCTCAAAGATTATTGTACCGTATATAAAGAGAACAGCATTATCCGCAACCTTGTTTATGGATTTGCCGCGAGATTTCCATCGAAAGTATTGCAGTTTGAAATACAGACAACCTGAATCAGACTTAATGTTTTAACCACAGCCTGCCTGCGGCAGGTCACAGATTGAATACACACAGATTTACACAGTTGGGTCGCTCTATGGCATAGAGGTTTACTAGTTCAAATGGTAAATAATCTACTGCAGGAAACTAATCTGTGTATCCTGCCACAGGCAGGACTGTGGGCTGTTCAATCTGTGTTATTCGCATAGCGAATTCTGTGGTAAAAAAATTAGTTGCGTCAGCAACTCTCCTTGCTAATCTATCCATTGAAAATCTGCTCCAAAAGGTCCCTCATTCCATAATCTCGTATCTTCCTCCGGCAGCACTGCCAGTTTTCTTGTAACGGCACTCATCCAGGCTATATCAACGGTTAAAATAGCCGATACCGTTTCCGGGTTCTTTTTTATCTCGTGCCGGATCGTAAAACGGGAAAAATCCTTTTTCGCTTTTACGAGTTCCATCCCGATCGTGACAGGGTCGCCCATCCTGATCTCCCTCCGGAATATGCATTCTTCCCTGAATATGATCGGGCCGATCATCAATTCCTGCATCCGTTTCAATGTCAAACCCGTCTTTGCAAGGAATTCGACCCTGCATAAAGCTCCCCAGTCATAATAAACCGAGTGACGAAGGTGAAAATTAGGATCGAGATCTGACCAGCGAACCTGTACCGGCACTGTAAAATTTTCCATATTCCGTTGATTTTAAAGGCGAAATTAAATGATCGCAGGCAGCTGAAATAGCGTTTCAACCTGTATTTTTGACAACCTAATTAAAAAAAACATGAAGAAATTAATCTTATCCGTTCTGTTGTTGGGTGGCACCGTGGCTGTATTTGCCCAGGGAACCAAACCCGTTACAAAACCCGTTACCAAGCCGGTCACAAAACCTGTGACAACAACTGCAGTTCCATTAAAAACAACTGCCGATTCTATCAGTTATGTATTGGGAGAGATCGCCGCTTACAATCTTACCCAACAGGGTTTGGGAGACATAAAGATCAATAATGCTGCTTTCACCCGGGCATTGAATGATATCCTGGGGAAGAAACCCACTTTGCTGGACGATGTTACGGCCAATGCCTTGCTGAATAATTATATGGTAAAGCAACAGGAAGCCAAGATCAAGCCTACGATCGCAGAAGGAGAGAAATTCCTTGCACAGAATAAATTGAAACCCGGTGTCAAGACAACCGCATCCGGTCTGCAATACGAAGTGATCACGGAAGGACAGGGCATCAAACCAACGACACTGGACACATTTGTTGCACATTACCGGGGTACACTGCTCGACGGTACTCAATTCGATGCATCCTACGATCGTGGGCAGCCCCTCACTTACCCCGTAGGCAAAGTGATACAGGGCTGGCAGGAAGGATTACAGCTGATGAGCCCCGGATCAAAATATAAATTCTGGATCCCTTATAATTTAGGATACGGTGCAATGGGAAGCGGCAAGATCCCCGGTGGTGCTTTGCTGGTCTTTGAACTGGAATTACTCGAGGTAAAGAAAGGAGCTAATTAAAAGCCTCACCTCATAAATAAATGAAAGGGCTGCCAGGTGGCAGCCCTTTGTATTAACCCTGGGTATTTCAGTGTTTATTCACAACGATCTTTGTTACAGACTGCTCACCCGTTTCCACAGATATGATCCTCACCATGTACATACCGGGTTGCAGGTTTTCAATAGTAATAGAATTATTGGTGATCCCTTTTGCTTGCTTAACTACGCGACCACTCATATCGGCTACTGAAATATCGCGGGTAACAGTAGCATCTTCAAACAAAATATTCACCTTACCATCCACGCTTGGGTTGGGATAAACGATCGTAGTACCCAACTGTCCTTCACCCCGTACAGATCTGACCGCACTGTATTTTGATCTTGCATCAATATCTACCTGGCGGATGCGGTACTGGCTGATCCCTTTTGTAGTATTCAGGTCATTATAAGTGTAGGTTAACAATGAATTGCTGTTACCATTCGCTGCTTGTGTCGGCACCCATACGATCTGCGTCCAATCGCCATTCGTATTACGCTCTACGGCAAACCCAGTATTGTTGCTTTCTGTCATGGTTTCCCATTTGAGCAGTACATTGGAACGGCTTCTTGTTGCGGTGAATGATTGGAAATCTACGGGCAATGGTATACATCCCGGATTAGGTAAAAGACTCAATACACTATTCGATAAGGTTGGTCCTTCCACCAATATCAAATAATTATACTCCGAATAGGGTTGCGAATTGGAGTAAGGAGGCGGTAATGATACCAAACCGGATGAATAGCTATCGGGAGTCGGGCCGCCCGGGGCAGACACCTGGATTGTTCCACTGGTAAATGCAAGAATATCCGGACCGACAGATTCCAAAACCCCGTTACCGTTAACATCCAGGTAAACTTTATAGGTAATACTTTTTACGACCGGGTCAATGGTAGATATCCCGACTGCATACTGCCGGGTGGGGTTACAATTCCTGAAGCCCGTAATGGCCGGGTCGTTAAAAAACTGGGTAAGCCCGCAGATATAACATTGAGCTTTGGGATCGGGAGCATTGGAATTAGATCCCCATATATCCGTCTTCACACCAACCGGACCCCCGCAGGCAGTGTTGATGATCACTTTTATATTATTTACTGTATAATGATCAGAGGTTCCGTTAAAAAATTTCGAAGCTGTAAGCCCTGGCGAATTGGAAGGCTGCGTAAGCACAACGGAAACATCATGCGTATAACTTGTGCTGAAGGTAAGTGGTTGCACTACATTCAATGCTCCCGTGGTTGGAACATTCACAAAACCGATATCCAGGAAGGATTTACCGATAGCATCAACAACGGTACCCAACTGTGTATTGGTACCGGGGTCCTGTGCATTGGAACTACCGCAATTAAAAATGGGTGATGCCGGGTAATCAGCAACCAGCCAGGAATGGAAATAAAGCACTTTAAATCCGCCATTCACGCCAATATCGAATTGTGCGTTAAAAGTAACCTGGCATTTGTTGGGACCTAAAACAACCGGCACTCCGACAACCTGGATCACCAGGTTATTCAATGTAAGGTCACACTGTGCCCTCAGTTTACCGCCATACAGCAGCAACAGAGGGATCATAAAAGAAAGGATTCTCTTTTTCATACCTCTTACGTTTAATGGTAAACAAAATGGATGCTCAAGCGATGGCTCTCCAGGGGATAAGAGGAGAAGAAGTGGTAATCCAGAAGATGGATCGTATTACCCGGAAGATTTTTTAAGGAGGTGGCAACGCCAATAAGGGGTATGTAAAGCCACTATAAAGCTAATAACTCTTTTAGAAATTGCATATAATAAGGGTAGTTATTTTTAGAACCAGTCCTCTTCTTAGCGGCCATATAGTAAACTGTTCTTTTTCAGCGAGATTGAAAATACTACAGGACCAGCACCCTGTTATTTTTTTAGCCAGTACAAAAAAAGGGGCTGCTTGTTAGCAGCCCCGTGGTTTCAAAAACCCTGAGCATTATCTAGCGTTTATTCACTACGATCTTTTCTACAGATTGTTCGCCGGTAGCAGGAACTACTATCCGCAAGCTATAGATACCTGGTGTCAGGTTATCGATGGTGACATTATTGTTAGTTACTCCTTTCATTACCTTAACTGTACGACCGCTCATGTCTGCTATTGCGATATCGCGGCTGACAGAACCACCATCTTCAAACACGATGTTAACTTTTCCATCGCTGCTTGGGTTGGGGTAAACCACTGTGCGGATCGATTGACCATCACCACGTACGGCACGTGTTTCAGATGTTTTAGACATTCCGTCGAAATCGATCTGGCGGATCCGGTACTGGCTGATGCTTTTCGTATTGTTCACATCACTGTAAGAATAGTTCAGTATATCAGCGCTAACGCCGTTTGGCGCCTGTGTTGGTACGAAACCAACCTGCTCCCAGGTACCCGTTGTATTACGCTCTATAGCAAAACCGCTGTTATTGCTTTCAGTAACTGTCTGCCATTTCAGCGACACAACTGAATGATTACGGCTGGCTGTAAAACCCTGGAAGGTTACAGGGGCAACGATATTACCCGGAACATCTCTGCGAACCTGGCAGCTGTCACCACCACAATCAGGATTTGTCCAGGTTACTATCCTTACAGAAAGCACCCCGTTACAGTTTACTGCTGGAATGTAAATTCCTTGCTGGTGATGGTTACCGGCTGTTGAATCTTTTAAGCGGGGAATACAGGGTTGTTGTGCAAGAAATGTGTTATTGCACCAGAACTGGACCTGGAGAGAAGCATTTCCCTGTACAAATTTCCAGTCAAATCCCCAGATCACCTGGCCTGTTAAGGGGATAACATTAAAATTAGTGATCGCAACGCTTGCGCCGGAACATTGTGCATTTGATTGTTGAGCGAAAGTTAATGATGCTGCGAACAGGACGGAAAGTAAAATCTTTTTCATACCTCTTAGTGTTTAAGTTTTTAAAAAATGCTCAGATGGCGGAGATGCAGAGGAATTGGAAAAGGTATGGTGATCAGAAGAGTGGATTTCCGTATATACTAACAATAAAATTCGACCCCGGTCTATGAGACCAGATCAAAGTTTTAGCGTAAAGCAATAAACTTAGCGGTTAAACGAAGGGAGGATTTGAAAAAGGTTTTCGGTGGTATTGTCTTCCTGAGGGTGTAAAACTAAGTACTCTTTTTAAAAAGAGCAAGTATTTAAACGATTAATTTTCACGGGATTTTACGAGCAACAGTGGACTGATTCAGGTATTTTTTTGACTGATCGCTTCTTCAGCCCAGCCCAGTGCCTTGTTAAACTGCTCTTTTTCAGTAAGGTTAGTATTATCGAGTTCGATAGCGTCTTTTGCCTTGCGCAAGGGACTAACTTCCCGGTGGCTGTCTATATAGTCCCGCATTTCGAGGTTGGCTTTTACATCTTCAATTGACACATTAGGATTTTTTTCATATAACTCTTTAAAACGGCGCTGAACTCTTATCGCATTATCCGCTGTCATAAAGATCTTCAGCTCAGCTTTGGGAAAAACAACAGTACCAATATCCCTCCCATCCATCACGATCCCCTTCTTTGTTCCCATTTTTTGCTGCTGTGCCACAGCAAAATCCCGTACTTCCTTAATAGCCGCCACATCGCTTACTTTTTCGGCCACCACCAGGTCCCGGATCACGTATTCAACATTCTCTTCGTTCAGGTAGATCTCGCTGTTATTGGACTGGGAATTGAATACAAACTCAAGGCTGATACTTTTCAAGGCTTCTTTGACCTCCTTTTTTTCTGCCAGGTCGATATTATTCCGGAGAAAATACAAGGTGATAGCCCGGTACATGGCGCCACTATCTACATATAAATAGCCCAGTTCCTTTGCCAGTTGTTTGGCAAGTGTGCTTTTACCGCAACTTGACCAGCCATCAATAGTGATCACTATTTTCTTTGTCATACAGGACAAAATTAAGTGAATAGCCAGAATGAGTAGCAACCATTAGTAATCCCGCTCAGGACAATTGCAGCTGGCCTCATGTTGCCGAATATTTTCCCCTTTATGATAAGTACATGGAAATTATATAGTGCTAACTCAACGAAGAAATTGTTTCGACCAGGTTTATAAGAAAATTATAGTTGGTACGCCATTTGAATGATTAGTAGTTAGAGCGCTCGTCCCTTATGTAAACTTGAAAAAAAATTAAGGTTTCTCAACCGGTTTAAGCCAGGCGGTTGATACAAATACAACATAGTAGTATGAAAAAGACATTCTTACTTTTAATAGTAGTAGCCCTCCTATCGTCTGTGGGCACTGTAAGCACAGCAAGTGCAACAAAGATCAAGGTCGTTAAACTCGACGTTAGAGGTGTTCCAAATGCAGTTATGGCTGCTTATACCCGGATCGTGGATGATATTATCAATTCGAATTTTCCGGGGAGGGACTGGGAGGATAGTGATATAACCTGGACGAAAGATAAAAACATATGGACCGCTTCCGGCACAGTTAGGTTGATCAATGGAGGAGGAGGACCCTATGTAATGATCCATTCAGCACGTTTCACGAGCAACGGAAATGTGATTGAATTTTTATACACCGTTATCATTCCTGTTTAATAAATCAACCTTATCAACTCATTTCTCTCAACCGGCTTTGGCCGGTTTTTTTTATTAATAGATAGTAATAAGAAAAGCCATCCCGGGAAACGGGATGGCTTCAAGTATAAAAAATTTTCGATTATGCTTTCGACTTTTCCTCTGCTTTTGGCTTGAACGTAAACGAAAGTTTACTATTCTCCGCATCCACATCGGCCACCAGCGTATCGCCGGCTTTTACATTCAGGTTCAGTATCTCTTCCGCCAGCGGATCTTCCAGGTATTTCTGGATCGCCCTGTGCAGCGGACGGGCACCGAATTGCTGATCGTATCCTTTATCGGCAAGGAAGGATTTCGCTTCCTCCGTCAGTTCAAGGCTGAAGCCCAATGTTGCCAGTCTTTTCAGTACACCCTTCATCAGGATATCGATGATGCTGAAGATATTCTCTTTAGTGAGTGAATTGAAAATGATCACATCGTCGATACGGTTGAGGAACTCGGGCGAGAATGTTTTCTTCAATGCCCTTTCGATGACCGCTTTATTGGCTTCGTCCTCATGCTCTACTCTTGACGTTGTTGCAAAACCAACACCCGCACCAAAATCCTTCAACTGCCGTGCGCCGATATTCGAGGTCATGATGATCGTAGTGTTCTTGAAATCGATCTTTCTTCCCAATCCATCGGTCAATTGTCCATCATCCAATACCTGTAACAATATATTATAGATATCCGGGTGTGCTTTCTCGATCTCGTCCAGCAGGATCACACTATACGGTTTACGCCGAACTTTCTCTGTCAGTTGACCACCTTCCTCATAACCCACATAGCCGGGAGGCGCACCGATCAAACGGCTGATGGTGAATTTTTCCATGTATTCACTCATATCGATCCGGATCAAGGAATCCTCGGAGTCGAACATGTATCTCGCCAATGCCCTTGCCAGCTCGGTCTTACCCACACCGGTCGGGCCCAGGAAAATAAATGTACCGATCGGTTTTTTCGGATCTTTCAATCCTACCCGGTTCCGTTGGATGGCTTTCACCACTTTCACGATCGCATCGTCCTGTCCCACAACCATGGCTTTCATATCTTCTGCCATCTTGCGCAGCTTCTCGGTTTCGGCCTGCACCATTTTCTTCACGGGTATACCGGTCATCATGCTCACTACCTCGGCTATATCTTCTTCACCGATAGGATAGCGTTTATGTTTGCTTTCTTCCTCCCACACATTTTTCGCTTTTTCCAGGTCTTCCTGCAAACGCTTTTCCGTATCTCTTAAGGAAGCAGCTTCTTCGAATTTCTGGCTCTTCACTACTTTGTTCTTCTCGTTCTTTACATCTTCGATCTTCTTTTCGAGATCGACGATATTCTCGGGAACATTGATATTCTTCAAATGCACCCTCGCTCCCACTTCGTCCATCACATCGATGGCTTTATCGGGCAGCAGGCGATCCGTAACATAACGATCACTCAGTTTCACACAGGCATCGATCGCTTCCTGGTCATAGTTCACGTTATGGTATTCCTCGTATTTCGATTTGATATTGTTCAATATCTGGATCGTATCCTCTACACTTGGCGGATCCACCATCACTTTCTGGAAACGACGATCCAATGCACCATCTTTCTCAATATACATACGGTACTCATCCAGGGTGGATGCACCGATACATTGCAGTTCTCCTCTTGCCAATGCCGGCTTGAAGATATTGCTCGCATCCAGCGAACCACTGGCACCACCGGCGCCCACGATCGTGTGCAACTCATCGATGAACAGGATCACATCCCGGTTCTTCTCGAGCTCGTTCATGATAGCTTTCATTCTTTCCTCGAACTGGCCACGGTATTTTGTTCCCGCTACCAATGCGGCGAGATCGAGCGATATCACTCTTTTATCAAACAATACTCTTGATACTTTCCGTTGTACGATGCGCAGCGCCAGCCCTTCTACGATCGCGGTTTTACCCACGCCGGGTTCACCGATCAGTATCGGGTTGTTCTTTTTTCTTCTCGAAAGGATCTGTGATACCCTTTCAATTTCCGATTCACGGCCTACAATAGGATCCAGTGCGCCGAGTTCGGCCATCTTGGTGATATCGCGACCGAAATTATCGAGTACCGGTGTCTTGCTTTTTGTATTACCGGCCTGTTTACTGCCCTTTGACTGCGAATATTTTTTTTCTTCGTCAAAGTCATCATCGTTCTCATCCTGGTATTCGGCACGGGGATCGTTTGATTTTACGATGCCCAGCTCTTGCCTGAAAAGATCGTAATCCACGTCAAACTGATTTAAGATTTGTGTTGCAATATTTTCCTTGTTCTTTAAGATAGAAAGCATCAGGTGCTCGGTCTCCACGGTCGCACTTTTCAATGCCTTTGCCTCGAGCACCGTAACCCGGATCACTTTTTCTGCCTGCTTGGTCAGCGGCAGGCTATTGATATTGGCGATATTCTTACCCGTTTTGTCCTTTACGGCCAGTTCGATCTCCTTCCTGAGTTCATAAAGGTCCACGTTAAAGCTCTTGAGGATACGGACTGCAGTGTTATCACCCTCCCGGATAAGGCCTAAAAGGAGGTGTTCGGTCCCGATAAAATCATTCCCCAACCGGAGGGCTTCCTCCCGGCTGAAGGAGATGATCTCCTTGACCTGTGCTGAAAAATTATTATCCATTTTTAGATAATTGGTTGTGATACAATATTAACGAATAAATTTGGTTCCGGTTCTACCGTACTTATAAACGGAATGTTGATAATTTAAGTTGTTTCCCGGTAACAGTTTTAGCACTTTAGTTTGTCACACTACCCGAAACTTCGGGGTGTCGAACTGGGCAACTGGCAGGGTCACAATTTCAAAACTCAACCATTATGCAGGTCAAAACAGATACCAAAGAGAAATTTCATGTCATCACGGTTCCTGGGCCGGCTATTTCTGCTACTATGACAGACGAATTAGGTGATTGTTTGTTGCCCTACCTGCAAAATGACGTTAAAAGCATTGTGCTTGTATTATCAGACGTAAATTCCATCGAGCTTCCGGCGGCCGAAAAGCTGGTCTATATCCAGCAAAAATTCTACGAGAACAACGCTTCCTTTGTCATCTGCGAAATGAAACCACCCGTCGAAGATTTCCTTGACCAGAACGAACTTTTGGAGATCATGAATGTTACCCCCACCCAAAGCGAAGCCTGGGATATTGTGCAGATGGAGGAAATAGAGCGGGAGTTTCTTGATGAAGAGTAGGTTTTGATTTTGGCCTTGCAGCTTCGTATGAAGGTTCAAACCTGGAATTTGGGATTAGGGATTAGGAGTTACTGCTATTGCTAAATTCCCTATTGGATTTCGGATTTTCTGACATTGCAAGGAGATCTTACGTTAAGGCCAAATTCCCAATTCCTAATCCCAATTCTATTCCCAAGCAGCTAAATCGATCCAACGAGAGTCTTAGCTTTGTCACTAACACACACTGATCGATGTTCGCAGTTACAATCCTCGGAAATAACTCTGCTGTACCCGCATTTGACCGGCATCCTACCAGCCAGGTAGTGACGCTGGATGGCAATAATTACCTGGTCGATTGCGGCGAAGGCACCCAGATACAAATGATCAATTACAAGATCCGCCGCTCCAGGATCTCGCATATTTTCATTTCCCATCTTCACGGCGATCATTATTTCGGACTGGTCGGACTGATCAATAGTTTCAGCCTGCTCGGGCATAAACAGGAGCTCCATGTCTTCGGGCCATCACCGTTGAAAGAGATCATCGACCTGCAACTCAAAGTAGCCGACACTACTTTATGCTACCCGCTGCATATCCATCCTATCAGTGAAGCGGCTACGCTTTTGGATAATGACAAACTCACCGTAAAATGTTTTCGCACCAATCACCGCATCGAATGTTATGGTTTTTCCTTTGAACAAAAAAAACAGGCAAGAAAACTGGACCTTGACAAGGCAAAAGAACACGAAGTGCCCACCAATTTTTACGATCGCCTGAAGAACGGTGAAGATTATACAAAGAAGGATGGCAACATTGTCAAAAATGAATGGGTAACCGAAGCAGCCGAGCCGGGGAAAAAATATGCATTCTGTGCCGATACCAAATACGATGAATCATTGATCCCGCATATACAGGGCGCCGATATGATCTACCACGAAACCACCTACCTCGATGCCTTGCGGGAAAGAGCGGAAGCCCGCTTTCATTCTACTACCAGGCAGGCTGCAACGATGGCCTTGAAAGCCGGTGTAAAAAAACTACTGATCGGGCATTTTAGCAGTAAATACGACACGCTGGAAGAATTTGAAGTGGAAGCGAGGGAAGTATTTCCGAATACGGAGTTGGCGCTGGAGGGAGTTTGCTATGAGATATAATTGGAGAATGGCTAGTAGCTAGTGGGGATAGGATCAATGAATCATAGATCCTTTGAATCAACACTTCCTTATTCTTTATTTTTTGTTCCTTATTTCTTATTCTCCAACAGCCATTGATAAAACAACGGAAACTCCTTCCTCCACGTCGGCTCATTATGCTTTCCATCATCTCTTATCACCGTTGTCATATTGGCTTTTGATACTGCATGCATTGTCGAAAATGCTTTCAGCATATCCGAAACCATCGTTTCACTTTCCTCTTTACCAGCATAGAAATAGATCCTTCCTTTTACCTTCTCGCCTTTTTTAGCAATATCATCATAGATCGTGGGACCTACCCAGAATGCAGGTGAGAAAACACCGGCGCCCCCAAATGTTTTCGGGTAAGCCAGTATCGCGTACATCGAGATCAATCCACCCATCGAGCTGCCGGCAATGAAGGTGTTTTCCTTTTTCCGCAGCGTCCTGAATTTTCTATCTACATAAGGCTTTAATGTCTTCACGAGAAAATCAACATATTGCTTTCCTTCTCCCTTGCCGAATTTTTCCATATCATAGGGACAATATTCATTGATCCGTTTGGGTCCCCCATGGTCGATCGCCACGACAATGCAGTTCTGCCTCGCCGTATCCATGAATTCATCCACACCCCATTCCCCGGAAAACGAAGTGGAATCTTCGAATACATTCTGCCCATCGTGCATATATAATACGGGATAATGTTTCTGTGTAGTAGTATAATCGGGCGGAAAATATATCCAGACCCGTCTTGTTGTTCCCAGCTCTTTGATCCGGAAGTCCTTTGCCATGATATATACATTCTTACTGGCACTGCTTTTCTTCGGTGCTGCAGGAAATTTATCGGCCCATTCCTGAATAACCAGTTCGATTGTTTTATCGGCCGGTACTGCAAAGGAACGGTTCTCGATACTGTGGCCGTCTTTTTTTGTTTCTACCTTATCCCAGCCACCGCGTGTGATCTTGTATTCGTATTTTCCAGGGTCTAATTTCAATTCAAGGAAATAATTTCCTTTCGCATCCTGGTTGAATTTGTATTGTTCATTCTTCGGGTTCCAGCCATTGAAGGAACCGGCGATATAAATGGAACTGTTAGCCGCATGGCCGGGAGGAAGTGATTTGATCTCAAAACGGGTGGTATTTTGACCGGTTACGGATAAAACAGCCAGTAAAAAACAAACGAACAAAAAATTTTTGCGCATGTGATAAAATTAATGAGTTTATATGGAACCCCCGGACAAAGCATCGTTTTCGCCTCACCCCCACAGCATGCGAATTCATAACAACACTCTTACTATTGTCCCCCTCTCAGCTTGCTTCGCTCTGCTCGCAATGACGGAGAGGGGGACAATAACGTGCAGTCCGTTTATAAACGAAAATATTCTTCGGGGTGAGGTTAACGTGGAGATATGATCGTAGCCTTCGCGGGTTAAACTCCTTTCATCAACTCTTTGATCCGTTGATGATGCTTCTCGCTCACTTTCCAAACCGGTAACCGGAAACTGTTCTGGCAAAGCCCCATTTCAGATAAATAGGCTTTTACACCACTCGGGCTTCCTTCCGCGAACATCGAAGCTATGATGTCGATATATTTATAATGAAGCGGTTTTGCTTTTTCATAATCACCGGCCAGGCAATGACGCACCATATCCGAATAATCCTGCGGGTAAGCATTGGCTACCACGGAGATCAAACCCTCCGCTCCTGCTGCGATCATCTGCAGCGTGATCGGGTCGTCGCCGCTGATCACCATAAAATCTTCGGGTTTGTTTTTAATGATCTGGTTGATCAGGTTGAAATCACCACTGGCTTCCTTTGTAGCAAAAATATTTTTCAACTCGCGGGCAATGCGTAACTGTGTTTCAGCTGTTACACTCTGTCCTGTCCGGCTGGGCACATTGTACATAATGATCGGCAAGGGTGTCGCCGCATTCAATGCTTTATAATGCTGGAAGATGCCTTCCTGGTTGGGTTTGTTATAATAAGGCGATACGGAGAGAATGGCATCGTATCCTTTTAAGTCAAAATTTTTAAATCCTTCCAGTACTTCATGTGTATCGTTGCCACCAATGCCTGCCACTAATGGGATACGGCCGGCAGCTGTTCTAGCGACAAAAGAAAACACTTCCTGTTTTTCACTGCCATGAACGGTAGCGCTTTCACCGGTGGTGCCGAGCACAACCAAATATTCCACTTTTCCCTTTATCCAGAATTCGATAAGCGATTCAAAACTTTTCCAATCGATCGATCCATCTGCATTGAATGGGGTTACGATCGCGATACCGGTACCAGTGAATTTTTTGCGTAATGACATTTTATTATAGATAAAAACTAAAAGTTAATAGATAAGAGTTGTTGATTGTGTAAAATTGCTCAGCAAAGGTATAGAGTACAAGAGTGCGATGCTTCGACTTCGCTCAGCACAGGCTCCAGGGACGATGCCCAGATTCTTCGACTGGCTCAGAACAGGAAGTTGGTATCAAAATAAAAACGACCCACTCACCATTCACGACTCACGACTCACGATCAAACTTCCTCCCAAAATCCCATCTTCCCAAACTTCTCGATCCGCTCATTCACCCGTTGATCCGGTGCTTTTTGTTTGAGTTCCTGCAATACTGGTATCAGGAAATTCTTTAGTATGTCGGCTGCTTTATCATAATCCCAATGTGCCCCACCAACGGGTTCGGGAATAATGCCATCGATCAAACCAAAGCCCAGCATCTTATCGGCTGTCAACCGCAATTGTTCCGCTGCCACTTCTTTTTTATCCCAGCTGCGCCACAATATAGAAGAACAACTCTCCGGGCTGATCACCGTGTACCATGTATTCTCCATCATATACACTTTATCGCCCACACCGATACCCAATGCACCACCACTGGCGCCTTCGCCGATGATCACGCAGATAACAGGTACTTTCAACCGTATCATCTCGTAAATATTTCTTGCGATCGCTTCTCCCTGTCCTCTTTCTTCTGCTTCTAGACCGGGATAAGCACCGGGTGTATCTATTAAGGTGATAACAGGTTTGTTGAATTTCTCCGCGAGTTTCATCAATCGCAATGCTTTCCGGTAACCTTCGGGATTGGCCATACCGAAATTGCGCATCTGCCGCATCTTGGTATTGATCCCTTTTTGCTGACCGATGATCATGACCGTTTCACCACCGAGACTGGCAAAACCGCCCACCATTGCTTTATCGTCTTTGACATTCCTGTCGCCGTATAATTCAATGAAATTCTCCGTCATCTTATCGATATACTTCATGGTATAAGGCCTGTCGGGATGACGGCTCAACTGTACCCGTTGCCAGCTGCTGAGGGTTTCAGTGATCTCTTTGCGTTTTTCCAATATGCCTGCCTCCAGTTTGCTGATCGAATCGGAGAAATCGATCTTGGTCTTTTCCTGGCGGTGCTTCATCGTCTGGATCTCATCAATGAGGTCCTTGATGGGCTTTTCAAAATCGAGAAATTGCCGGTTGGCATCGGTTGGCATAGGCTGTAGAATGAGCCGCTAAAATAAGGATTAAATGATAATCATGGTTACAGGAAGAATAACTGATTATCAGCCACTAGTAAAACAAAAGGCCCCAAATAGCTTGGGACCTTTTGCGGACCGGACGGGACTCGAACCCGCGACCTCCGCCGTGACAGGGCGGCATTCTAACCAACTGAACTACCGATCCGTCTTCCAATGAGCCCTAAGGCTTCATTTTCAGGACGGCAAAGATAAGATTGCAGCGTTCTTCAACCAAAAGTTTTTCTGGTATTAATAGACATACAACCAGCTATACAAAACAGGAAAAGCGCCAGTTGACGCTTTTCCTTGTTTGCTACTGATTTGTACCTGTTCTTACTCCGCTCCCATCGCTACCAGGTGCCATGTTCCATTAAAGCTTATTGACTGGCTCGATACGTTTCGCAGGGATAATGTACAACCCGTTGTCGTTACACTGATCACCGAAGCGGTCAACCATGTCACATCACCGGTGATACCACTTATATTACCAACATATACAACGGGTGCGGATGAAAAAGATGTAGCGAAGGAGACATTGATCTGTGCCGACTGGTGTGAACCAAGAACCAGTCCACCCGGTGCACTGGTAATGGCCAGTACTGTTTCTACTCTCATTTGTGTAGAAGTAGAATTCCTGACAATCCCTTTATTATTCTTCACGGTTACAGTCCCCTGTGTTTTGATATTACCATTATTACTGAAGGATATCCTTTCCCCGTTCGTATTATCAAATGTTGCCAAATTTCCTGTTCCGCTATGCACTACACGCAGTGCCGAAGAACTATTGTTGTCATTATTCTGTTGTATGCGGAAACTTTCACCGAGACTATAATCCAGCACCCATAATGTATTGGTATTTGCGGTGGGGTTGTTACTGATAAATTTTCCTGCGATACCCTGTCCACTCGATTCACCTATTACACCATATCCAAAAGCACCTGTGGCAAGACCTTTTACGCCACCACCGCCACCTGAATTTTCACCTTGCACAGCACCATAGAGATCAGACGAACTGATACCTCTCACACCTACGCCCAGTGAATTGGTGGTAATACCCAGCACACCTGATCCGAAATTACCACTTGTCTCACCCCAGATAGCAGCTGTATCACTTCCGCTGGCAAGACCTTTGATCGCCATGCCACCGTTGAAATTTTCTGCGTAGATACTGGCGAATAAACTGTTCGATTTGGCATGCAAGGCACCTTTTTTTGTTGAGAGCACATTGATACCAAATGCATCGCCGCCATAGTTCACATCGATACCGGGTGAGTTGGAAGGAGAAAAAGGAGAAACAATTTTCAACGCAGCACCCTTGCTGTTATTATCAATATATACGGCGGGTTTCATATCATCACTGATACTACCTCCTGTAT
>JADMIO011851831.1_pt1 | contig 34731 bp, 31 predicted proteins | sample 8958161 | NCBI WGS metagenome assembly JADMIO01 (sample SAMN16585339, study PRJNA669376) | soil metagenome | isolation source: Crop rotation soil | place: USA: Cullars Rotation, Alabama | collected 2011
CTTTCGCCAATGCGGCGACGATGACGACGAGCAGGCTCGCCGAGAGGAACAGCTCCGGGCTCTTGGTCCGCGCCGCCTGCGCGAACAGGCGCGGGAGGAGGAGGCGGCCGAGGAGGAGCATCGCGCCGATGACGAGGGCGCCGAGCAAGAGAGTCTTGCCGAGCCCGGCGAGGCCGCCGCCGCCCGCGGGGCCCAAAGCGCCGAGCAGGAAGACGATCGGCACCAGGGCCAGATCCTCGAACAGCAGCATGGCGAAGGCGGAGCGGCCGACCGGGCTGGTCATGCCCACGAGCGGCAGGACGAGCGCGGTCGAGGACAGGGCCAGGGCGAGGCCGAGCGCCGCGGCCCCCACGAGGCTGAGGCCCATCAGGTGGAGCGCGCCGCCGAGGATCGCCGCCGACACCAGCAATTCGGCCGCGCCGAGGCCGAAGACGGCGCGGCGCATGCTCCACAGTCGGCGGAACGAGAGCTCGAGCCCGATCGCGAAGAGGAGGAGGATGATCCCGAACTCGGCGAAGGGATGGATCGCCTCGGGATTGGAGATGGTGACGTAGCCGAGCCAGGGATGCTCGCGGGCCAGCGTGCCGAGGCCGGCGGGCCCGGCGAGCATGCCGACGAGGATGAAACCGATAACCGGGCTCACCCGGACCCGGGCGAAGGCGGGGATGACGATGCCGGCGGCGCCGAGGATGACCAGCGCGTCGCTGAGGGAGCTGCTCTGGAATGGGGTCGCCATGCTCCCCTTATGCCGCAATCCGCGCCGATGAACAGGCGAAGGGGTTGTTTCGCGGGCGACCCGGGGCCATTCCCCCCTCATGGAGGCGAAGCGGGATCTCGTCATCGTCGGAGGCGGCCCGGCGGGGATGGTCGCCGGCCTGCTCTTCGCCCGCGCCGGCTGCCGCACGACGGTGCTCGAGAAGCATGGCGATTTCCTCCGCGATTTTCGCGGCGACACCGTCCATCCCTCGACGCTGAGGATCTTCCACGAGCTCGGCCTGCTCGACCGGCTGCTCCAGCGGGATCATGACGCGGTGCCCGACCTCTCGGCGCATGTCGGCGGACGGCGGATCGAGGTGGCGGATTTCAGCGGCTTCGATCCGCGCTGGAATTTCATCGCCCTGATGCCGCAATGGGATTTCCTCGACTTCGTCGCCGAGGAAGCCCGCAAATATCCGCATTTCGAGCTGCAGATGGGCGCCGAGGCGACCGGCCTGGTGCGAAACGGCGACCGGGTCACCGGCGTCACCTACCGCCAACAAGGCGAGGCGCGCGAGATTTCCGGCCGGCTCGTCATCGCCGCCGACGGGCGCCGCTCGGTGCTTCGCGAGGCATCGCATCTGCCGCTCGAGGAGATCGGCGCGCCGATGGACGTGTTCTGGTTTCGCGTGCCGAAGGCGCGGACGGCACGCAACGAGAGCACCGGCGTGTTCACCGGCGGGCGGATCATGGCGCTGATCGACCGCGGCGATTACTGGCAATGCGGCTATGTCTTCGCCAAGGGCGAGGCGGAGGCGATTCGCGCCCGCGGCCTGGACGCCTTCCGCGCGGACGTGGCCCGCACCGCGTCTTTCGCGGGGCTTGAGGTCTCGGGCATAAGCAGCTGGGACGACGTCAAATTGCTGACCGTTGCGCTCGACCGCCTGGTCTGCTGGGACCGGCCGGGCCTGCTCGTCATCGGCGATGCCGCCCACGCCATGTCGCCGATCGGCGGCGTCGGCATCAACGTCGCGATCCAGGACGCGGTGGCGGCCGCGAACATCCTGGCGGAGCCGCTCGCGGCGGGCCGAAACGTCGATCCCTTGCTGCACAAGGTGGAGAAGCGCCGCCGGCTCGCGGTCCGCGCCACCCAGGGTTTCCAGAATGCGGCGCAGAAGAGGGTCGTCAGCCGCCTGCTGCAGGCGAAGGGTCCAGTGAAGCCGATCTGGCCGCTGCGGTTGCTCGATCGCTTCCCGCTCCTGCGCCGGCTTCCGGCGGCCTTCCTCGGCTTCGGCCTGAAGGCGGAGCATGTGCGCTCGCCGGCGAGACCGCCCCGCGCCGAGGGATGAGCTTCACGCGCGCGGGATTTTCGCCGTCGTCACGTGCAGCAAGCGCAGATCGTCGGACGCTTCGCTCAGGCGCCATGGCTTGCCGGGCGGAATGACGAAGGCGTCGGCGGGGCCGAGCGGATATTCTCCGTCCTGCTCGAGCCGGACCGATCCTTCGAGAACGAAACCGAATACCAGCTCGCCGTCATGCGGCGGCACGGTGATGGCCCGGGCTTTCGGCCTGAGGAGCCGCGCCTCCGCGAGGCCTCCGGTGGCGCCGCTCACGCCCGTCTCCTGCGCTTCAGCGCCGTGCCAGGGAGTCCATGGCGACGCCGCCGCCTCGTGACGGACGAAATGCTGCCCGCCATAGTCTCGCGCCGGATCGGGGCCTCCGTTCGGCAGCGCCATCTCATGGTCGGCGCAGGTCTCGTGCAGAGCGGGGCAGGTGATTTCGACCACTTCCAGGCCGGGCGCGCTCTCCAGGACGCGGTGGCGGATACCCGGCGGCTGAAGCACCATGTCGCCGGCGGCCATGACGAAGGGCGCGCCCTGGTCTTCGTAGACGACCCGGACCCAACCCCTGCGGACGCAGATCAGCTGGAAAGCGATGCGGTGAAAATGAACCCAGTCGGCGACAGGCCCGCCGTCGGCGATCATGATGTGGGAAGCGATGTAGCGGCCGCCGAGCCGCCCGGGGATCAGGTCGCGATAGAGCATGCCGGCACGGCCCGCGCCTGGAGCGGCCCCGGCGTATGTCACCGCGAATTGGGGCTGGAATTCAGGAAGGTCGGCAGACGCGGGTGCCGCTTCCGGGCGCGAGGTGAGGTGGACGGTTCTGCCCTCGTGATTCAGGACTGCGGTGTGCGGTTCGTCGGCGGGATAGATGATGTCGAGCCGCATCCCCAGGCCGCGCAGCAGCTCGAGCGCCACATCGAAATCGGTACAAATCAATTCGAGATCGTTCGAGCACGATTCCATTGCCTGCCCTTAGCGCGCGATCGGACCGACTGGGACTCCCGCACAAGCTTGTTTCCAACGCTCGACCGCCGTTCCATAACGTGGGGCCATGCTGATCGTGCTCCTCATCCTGCTCGGCCTCGCGGTCCTGGCCTATGGGACCGCCCTCGCGCGGGCGGCGGTCGCGAGGCGCGTCGGCCCGAGCGCCGAGGCGCTCGCTCTCGGCGCGGTGGTCAACTTTCTCGATACGCTCGGCATCGGCTCCTTCGCGCCCACCACCGCCTGGTTCAAGTTCCGCCGCATGGTGCCCGACGCCCTGATCCCGCAGACCCTCCTCTGCGGGCTGACTCCGCCGGCCATGACCGAGAGCATCATCTACCTCATCCTGCTGGGCGTCCTGGTCGATCCGGTCCTGCTGTTCAGCTGCGTGATCGCCGTCTTCATCGGCGGGCTGGTCGGGGTACCGCTGGTGACGCGGGCACGGGTCTGGATCGTCCAGATGATCGTCGCCATCGGGCTGCTGCTCGCCGCGGCCGCTTATGCGATGACCAACCTGCATCTCTTCCCGGGCGGCGGGACGGCGTCGAGCCTGCCGCTGGGGCTGATGATCGTCGCCATCCTAGCCAATTTCGCCTTCGGCATCCTCGCCAATTTCGGGGTCGGCAATTATGCGCCGACCCTGGTCATGTTCAGCCTGATGGGCATGAACCCCAAGCTCTGCTTCCCGATCATGGCGGGCGGGGCCTGCCTCATGGGCGCGGGCGCCAGCGTGAAGCACATCGCCATCGGGAAGGTGGACATGCGGGTCGTGCTCGGCCTTGCGATCGGCGGGATCCCGGCGGTCCTCGTCGCCGCCTTCCTCGTCAAGGAGATGCCGCTCGAATATCTGCGCTGGCTCGTCTTCGCCGTCGTGCTCTACGCCGCGGCGGTGATGGCGCACGCCGCGCACAAGGGCCGGCGTGAGGGCAATATCGAGGCGGCGGCCGCCCCGCTCGTGCTCGAGGCGGAAACGGAGACCGGCTCTTGACCCCTCCCGCCGCCGAGCCCGCGCTCAACCAGGATTTCAGCCGCTACGACCAGGTGCGCAAGGCGCACACCTACCGCCTCGCCGAGCATGAGAGCGACGCGTTCGACGAGGATTTCGAGATCGCGACGCTCGACCTGGAGCCGTTCCTGCGCGGCGATGCGCGCGACAGAGCGCGCTTCGCCGACGCATTCGGGGCGGCGCTGAAGGAGATCGGCTTCGCCGTCCTGGTCGGGCACGGAGTCGATCCCGCGCTCTACGACGCGATGCACGACGGGGTGCTCGACCTGTTCACCTCGACGCCGCTCGAGGAGAAGATGCGGTTCCGGGCGCAGCGCCACGGCTCGGTCAGCCAGGGCTATTTCCCGATCGAGGAGACGAGCGAGATCCATCCCGACCTGGTCGAAGGCTGGGTCTGGTGCCGGCGCGCCTTCGACATTCCCCAGAAGCGCGACGCACCTTTCCGCACCGAGGATTTCTGGCCGCGCGCCGCTTATGAGCTCTATTTCCGCCGCCTCGTCCTCGCCCACGAAGCCCTGTTCAAGCCGATCGCCCAGGCGATGTTCCAGGGGATCGGCTGCGATCCCCATGCTTATGACGCCAAGCTCACCGGCACGAACTTCGGCCTGCGCCTGAACTATTACCCGCCGATGAGCGCGGAGCAGGACCGCTCGGGCGCCGGGCGGCTGCTGGGGCACGAGGATGTCGACCTGTTCACCATCCTGCCGGCGACCCGCGTCGAGGGCCTGCAGGTATGGAACCACCGCAGCCGCGCGTGGGTGCGCATGCGCGCACCGCACGGCTCGATCATCATCAACACCGGCGACTATATGCAGCGTATCTCGAACGACATCCTGCCGTCGACGACGCACCGCGTCGGCAAGCCGGCGGACGGGACGCACGTGGAGCAGGCGCGGGTGTCGTTTCCCATGGCGGTCTATGTCTGGGAGAATGAGGTGCTCGAAGTGCTGCCCGGGCTGGGCCCGCCGAAATACGAGCCGATCAAGGCGGTCGCCTTCCATACCCGCAGCACGAGCAAATTCTACGGCGACGATTACGCGGTGGAGTCGGCGTAGAGCCCCTCTCCCATTTCGGGAGAGGGAGGGGCCCAAGCCGTCAGGCTTGGGAGGGTGAGGGCATGGCGTTGGAAGAGCGCTCTGCCGTCATCGAACAGTCACGTGCCCTCACCCTGCCGCTTCGCGGCTGTCCCTCTCCCGAAATGGGAGAGGGGTTTGTCACTTCGCCGGCGCGGCTTCCTGCTCGGCCATCGCCTTCTCGAGGTTCGCCCGGATCGCCTCGAAGAATTGCTCGGTGGTCAGCCAGCTCTGGTCGGGGCCGATCAGGATGGCGAGGTCCTTGGTCATCTGGCCCTGCTCGACCGTCTCGACGCAGACCCGCTCGAGCGTCTCGGCGAAGCGGGTGACCTCGGGCGTGTCGTCGAACTTGCCGCGGAGCTTGAGGCCGCCGGTCCAGGCGAAGATCGAGGCGATCGGGTTGGTCGAGGTCGCCTTGCCCTGCTGGTGCATGCGGTAATGGCGGGTGACCGTGCCGTGCGCCGCTTCCGCCTCGACCGTCTTGCCGTCCGGGGTCATCAGGATTGACGTCATGAGGCCCAATGAGCCGAAGCCCTGCGCGACCTGGTCCGACTGGACGTCGCCGTCGTAATTCTTGCAGGCCCAGACGAACTTCCCGCTCCACTTGAGCGCCGAGGCGACCATGTCGTCGATCAGGCGATGCTGATATTCGATGCCAGCCTTGTCGAATTGCGGCTTGAATTCGCTATCGAAAATCTCCTGGAAGAGATCCTTGAAGCGGCCGTCATAGGCCTTGAGGATGGTGTTCTTGGTCGACAGATAGACCGGCCAGCCGCGGTTGAGCCCATAGTTGAGGCTGGCGCGCGCGAAGTCGCGGATCGACTCGTCGAGATTGTACATCCCCATCGCGACGCCGGAGCCCTGGAAGTCGAACACCTCATGCTCGATCATCTCGCCATTCTCGCCCTGCCATTTGATCGTCAGCTTGCCGGGGCCGGGAATGCGGAAGTCCGTCGCCTTATACTGGTCGCCGAAGGCGTGGCGGCCGACGACGATCGGGTCGGTCCAGCCGGGGATCAGGCGGGGGACGTTGTCGATCACGATCGGCTCGCGGAAGATGGTGCCGCCGAGGATGTTGCGGATCGTGCCGTTGGGCGACTTCCACATCTTCTTGAGCTTGAATTCCTCGACCCGCGCCTCGTCGGGCGTGATCGTCGCGCATTTGACGCCGACGCCGTGCTGCTTGATCGCCTCGGCCGCCTCGACCGTGATCCGGTCCTCGGTCTCGTCGCGCTTCTCGATGCCGAGATCGTAATAGAGCAATTCGACGTCGAGATAGGGGAGGATCAGCCTCTCGCGGATCCACTGCCAGATGATGCGGGTCATCTCGTCCCCGTCCAGCTCGACGACGGGGTTCTTCACCTTGATCTTGGCCATGCGCGCAGCGTCCCTTGGATATGAGTTCGGCGCGGCTCTAGAAGCTGGCGCCGCATGGATCAATCCGGGCCGGCGCGGGCGGACGGGGCACGGCGCTCGTCCGGCTGCGCACGGCGGTGAACCATGCGCCGATACGATCATTGTACCATGTCTGTAACACAGCTAGAGCCGCCCGATGACGTCGCTCGAAAAGCCGGACCTGGTCACCACCAACGTCCGCTACCGCATGCCGAACGTGCATCCCGAGGGGCGCAAGTTCGTCGTCATCGCCGCCGCGATCGCCCTGATCTTCTTCTGGGTGATCGACTGGGACTGGCTCGGCTGGATCATGGCCGGCATCACCCTCTGGGTCGCCGCTTTCTTCCGCGATCCGATCCGCACCACGCCGAAGGGGGAAGGGCTGGTCATCGCCCCCGCCGACGGGATGGTGACGATGATCGCCTCGGTGCCGCCGCCGCCCGAGCTGGCGGGCGAGGACGGGCTCGGCGACGCGCCGATGACCCGCGTCTCGATCTTCATGTCGGTGTTCGACGTCCACATCAACCGCGCGCCGATCGCCGGCGAGATCAAGCGCGTCGTCTACATCGCCGGCAAGTTCCTCAACGCCGATCTCGACAAGGCGAGCGAGGACAATGAGCGGCAGCATTTCCTGGTCGAGAGCGCCGACGGCACCCGCATCGGCTTCACCCAAATTGCGGGGCTGGTGGCGCGGCGGATCGTGCCCTGGGTCAAGGCGGGCGACCATGTCACCGCGGGCCAGCGCGTCGGCCTGATCCGCTTCGGCAGCCGGGTCGACGTCTATCTCCCCGCCGGCACCGCGTCGCGCATCCTGCTCGGCCAGCGCACCATCGCCGGCGAGACGGTGGTCGCGAGGATCGGCGAGGCGCAGCCGCTCGAGGGCGTCGCCCAGTGAGCCCATGCGGGAGGCGGCCATCGTGAAGCCGGCGCAGCGGCAGCGCCGCGGCATCCCGCTGCGCGCGGTCGTGCCCAATGCGGTGACGGCGCTGGCGCTCTGCTCGGGCCTCACCGCGATCCGATTCGCGATCACCGCCGAATGGGACAAGGCGCTGGCCGCGATCATGGTCGCCGCGGTGCTCGACGGCATGGACGGGCGCATCGCGCGGATGCTGAACGGGGCGAGCCGCTTCGGCGCCGAGCTCGATTCGCTTTCGGACGTCATCGCCTTCGGAGTGTCGCCGGCGATCGTGCTTCATCTCTGGGCGCTGCAGCATTGGCCGCGCTTCGGCTGGCTGTTCGCGCTCGCCTATGCGGTCTGCACGGCGCTGCGGCTGGCGCGCTTCAACGCCAGCCTCGACGAGGGCGACCAGCCGCTTAAGTCGGCCGGCTACCTGACCGGCGTTCCGGCGCCGGCCGGGGCCGGGCTGCTGCTGCTGCCGATGTTCCTGTGGCTGGCGAGCGACGGTCACTGGACCTGGCTTCGCGACCGCGTCCTGGTCGCGCCCTGGGCCCTGATCGTCGCCTTCCTGATGATCTCGACCGTCGCGACCTTCTCCTGGACCTCGTTCCGCCTCAGGAGCCACGTGCGCCTGTGGGTGCTGGTCGGGATCGCGATGATCGGCGGGGCGCTGCTGGTCGCGCCTTGGGAGACGCTGAGCGCGGTCGTCCTGCTCTATGCCGTGTCGATTCCGTTCGGGGCGGCGAGCTATGCCAGGGTCAGAAGGCAGCGCGCTTTGGCCGCGCTGCGAGCGCCGGCCGCGCCGCCGCCGGCCGCCTGACCGGGCCCGTCGGGTCCCACTCGCCCTTCAGCGCGAGCAGGATCTCGGCCCAGTAGATGCGCACGGTCATGTGGATGGCGACCATCGCCGCAAGCAGGGCGAGGGCGAAGAAGAGCGCCGCAGCCAGGTGAATCACGACCTATCCCCTTGATTATCCACAGCCCGCCAAACGCCCCGGCTGCGGTTTTTGATCCATAAGCGTTGGAATCCCAATGATGTTCCCTTTATGTTCCGCCTGTCAAGTCCCTTGATTTTCGCCGCACCCGCCCCTAGATGCGCGCCATTCCACATGCGGAGCCATCATACCGGTGGCTGGCCAGCTCCTTCGGGAGCCCCAGTCTCTCGGCACCGCAGAGGCATAACCGGAAGGAGAAAGACCATGGCGTCACCCGACGTCAGCATGCAGCAATTGCTCGAGGCCGGAGCGCATTTCGGCCACCAGACCCACCGCTGGAACCCCAAGATGAAGCCGTACATCTTCGGCGACCGTAACGGGGTGCACATCATCGATCTGTCGCAGAGCGTTCCGCTCTTCGCGCGGGCACTCGACTTCGTTCAGCAGACCGCCGCTCGGGGCGGCAAGGTGCTGTTCGTCGGCACCAAGCGCCAGGCGCAGGACGCGATCGCCGACGCTGCGCAGGCTTCGAACCAGCATTTCGTCAACCACCGCTGGCTCGGCGGCATGCTGACCAACTGGAAGACGATCTCCAACTCGATCAAGCGGCTGAAGAGCCTCGAGGAGCAGCTGTCCGGCGACACCGCCGGGCTGACCAAGAAGGAAGTGCTCCAGCTCACCCGCGAGCGCGACAAGCTTGAGAAGAGCCTCGGCGGAATCCGCGACATGGGCGGCCTTCCCGACGTCATGTTCGTCGTCGACACCAACAAGGAAGAGCTGGCGATCAAGGAAGCCAACACGCTCGGCATTCCCGTCGTCGCGATCCTCGATTCGAACAGCGACCCGAGCGGCATCGCCTTCCCGGTTCCCGGCAATGACGATGCGAGCCGCGCGATCCGCCTCTACACCGACGCGGTTGCCCAGGCGGCGAACGAGGGCCGCACCGGCAACGCCGCGGCTCGTGGCGAGGACATCGGCGCAATGGCTGAGCCGCCGGTCGAGCAGGCGCTGGAAGCCTAACGTAATTCCCCTCCCGTTCGCGGGAGGGGATAGGGGAGGGCCTGTTTGTGCAGGCTCTCGACACCCACATTCCCTCCCCCGACCCCTCCCGCAGGCGGGAGGGGAGTGAAAGGAAGAATAAAAATGGCTGAGATCACGGCCGCGAGTGTGAAGGAACTGCGCGAGCGCACCGGCGCCGGCATGATGGACTGCAAGAAGGCGCTTGCCGAGAACAACGGCGAGATGGAGGCCTCGATCGACTGGCTGCGTGCCAAGGGTCTTTCCGCCGCCGCGAAGAAGGCGGGCCGCACCGCGGCCGAGGGCCTCGTGGGCGCCGTCGTCGAGGGCACGCGCGGCGCGCTCGTCGAGGTGAACTCGGAGACGGACTTCGTCGCCAAGAACGAGATCTTCCAGGATTTCGTCCGCAACGTTGCCAATCTTGCGCTCGAGAAGGGCACCGATGTCGAAGCGCTGGGTGCTGCGCATTACCCCGGCGGCGGCACGGTCCAGGAGAAGCTGACCGACAACATCGCGAAGATCGGCGAGAACCAGTCGCTTCGCCGCGCCGCTGTGCTGGAAGTGAACCAGGGTGCGGTCGTGTCCTACGTGCACAACCAGGTCGCTCCGGGCCTCGGCAAGATCGGCGTGCTCGTCGCGCTGGAGAGCGCGGCTTCGGCCGAAACGCTGAACGATCTCGGCAAGCAGATAGCACAGCACGTCGCCGCCGCTCATCCGCAGGCGCTCGACGCTGAATCGATCGACCCCGCGCTGATCGAGCGCGAGCGCTCGATCGCCATGGAAAAGGCGCGCGAGAGCGGCAAGCCGGAGAATATCATCGAGAAGATGGTGGAAGGCGGCCTCGCGAAGTTCCGCAAGGAGAATGCGCTGCTCAGCCAGCTCTTCGTGCGCGACAACAAGACCCCGGTCGCCGAGGTCGTTGCGTCGGCGGCGAAGGAAGCGGGCGCCGGCATCCAGCTGATCGGCTTCGTCCGCTATCAGCTCGGCGAAGGCATCGAGAAGAAGCAGGACGATTTCGCAGCGGAGGTCGCGGCCGCCGCCGGCGTAAAAAAGGATGAGCCGGTCGGTTAAGCCGCACCGGCGCTCAACAAAGCGAGGCGGTCAGGCTTTGAGCTTGGCCGCCTCTTTTTTGCAATCGTAGGGCAGGTCCGCCTCATCGCAGAAATCGGGCCAGTTCCCGCTTTTCTGCCAATAATCGAGCAGCCGCAGACGTTTGGCGAGGCCCATGAAGCGCGGATCGCGACGCAAGTTGTTGAACCATGGCCGGAAGAGAACATAGGTTTGTCCTTGGAAGTCCGCCTCGGCCGGCCACTGATCCACGAATTGGAAGTCTTCGTCCACCCGCCCCAAAGCCGGCAGCGCCCCGTAGACGAACATCCTTTCACCGTCGTTCAGCTCATGCGTTTTCGCGAGCTTGATCCAGGCATCGATCCTGGCGTCGGAGGGATCACGAAGGATGTCGAAATATCCTTGAATGCCGCCTTCAACGCCACGACCCGACGCACGCCACGTCCTTTCGAAATTGCCGAATCGCAGGTTGAGCGCATAATCGGCATCGGCGATCGTCGGCGAGTCCGGCCATAGCGCCTTGGCTTTCGCTAGCTCTGCCCAAGCCTTTTCGAGGCCGCCGGCATAGGCGAACGATCTGATGTAATTGGCTCTGAGCAATGCCGAGTATGGCTGGATCTCAACGGCACGCTCGGCGTCCTCGACGGCTTCGAACATGCGGCCGACGCGCTGCAACACATTCGATCTTTCATCGAGAACGATAGCGCTGTCGGGGTGACTGGCTTTGGCTTTGTCCAGAAGCGCCATCGATTGCAGGAACGATTGCGAGGGCGCTAGCTCTATCTCCGCCACCGTCGCTTCAGGCATGTCCGGGTCGATTTTCCGTGCCGCAACGATGTCTCGCTGGAGATCGGACCTCATCCGCTGAAGCGCGTCTCCTACAGCGTTGTTGGAGGTCAGAAAGTTCGACTCAGCCACGAGGAGGCGTGCCCATCCGGGCACGAAAGCGGGCGCCTCTTCGATGGTCTTTCGAAGATCGGATATCAGTAAGCGCGGGTCGTCTGCTTCTTCGATAGAGGTGCAGGCCTTCAAATACCGCTGGCGGGAGTCGGGGCTGAGCCGGGCGCTGGTCGACGACCACACGTCCGCGGCGCAGCCGAGGGGAAGAGCAATAGCGAAAGCGACAGCCTGGCCGAGGATTGCCCTCTGCGCTGCCGGCATGTGCAATTGCTTGGACCACAGAATCGCCTTGTCGGACGGAGAAACGAGCGCGACGCTCGTTTCATAACCCTGTCCATGCTGCGTGCTCGCCACGGTAACCTGCAGCGTCGGTCGGGCTTTGCTCCCAGCGTCGGCGAGCCGGAAGTTTGTCTCCGAATTGCCTTGAATCGAGCCGAGGTTAGCCCGCACGCCTTCGGCAATGCTCTTGGACAACTGGCTTCCGTCGGCCGCAGCGACCGCAACGGTGGGCATTCTTGACGATGCTCGTTGCCAGGGACGGCCGATCAGCAGACCTACGACGACGAAAAACATCCCGACAGACACGGCAATGACCGCCCACATGTTCAGTGAGGGGCCCCTGCGAGGTCCGTCCACGCGTCGCCTCGGGATGGGCGACGAGGCGGCGGCACCCGTCGACTGGCGCTCGATGGCCCCAAGTATCTCCTCGAGGTGCGGCACCTTGCCGCGCCCTTTCCATCCGCCGAGGTCGATCGACTGGAACTGGCGGAAGCCGAGCGGGGGAACGGTGGCGTCGAGCGAAAGCGGTACCAGGCGGCCTCGATCGCGTCCGGCGCCTGCCTCGTCGCGCACCCACGGGCTCTCGATCGAGAAAGCCGTCCACAGCACCACCACGACATCGGAATTGTCGAGCGCCTGCTCGATTTCCTTGGCAAATTCGGAGCCGCCGCTGATGTGCTTGTCCCACCACACGGAGTGTCCGGCCCTTTCGAGCGCGACGGCGATCGGCCGCGCCTGCGCCATATCGTCCCGATCGTAACTCAAGAACACGCTAGCCATGCGCAGCCCCCTGGCGCCGCAATGCTGCTCCAGAACCCGATGTCCGGCAAGTAAGGCAGTTGGCAACGGGGCGGCGCGGCCATAAAGGCTTGGCCGCTCTTTGTTGCTTGGGGACAATCACACGGCATGACTCGCCCGCGCTTCAACCGGATATTGCTGAAGCTTTCGGGCGAGGCGCTGATGGGGCAGGGACAGTTCGGGATCGATCCCGACGCCGTCGCCGGCCTCGCCGGCGAGATCGCCGCCGCCAAGGGGCAAGGGCACGAGTTGTGCCTCGTGGTCGGAGGCGGCAACATCTTCCGGGGAATGGCCGCCGCCGCCAAGGGCTTCGACCGGGCGAGCGCCGACTACATGGGCATGTTGGCGACGGTGATGAATGCGCTGGCGCTGCAGAATGCGCTCGAGCGCGTCGGCATCGACACCCGCGTGCAGTCGGCGATCCCGATGTCGAGCGTCTCGGAGCCCTACATCCGCCGCCGCGCCCTCAGGCACATGGAGAAGGGACGCATCGTTCTCTTCGCCGCCGGCACCGGCAATCCCTTCTTCACCACCGACACCGCCGCCGCCCTCCGCGCCGCCGAGATGGGCTGCGATGCGCTCTTCAAGGGCACGAGCGTCGACGGCGTCTATACCGCCGACCCGAAGAAGGTCGCCGACGCGACCCGCTATGAGACCCTGAGCTTCGGCAAGGTGCTGAGCGACGACCTGAAGGTGATGGACGCCGCCGCCGTTGCGCTATGCCGCGACAACAATATTCCGATCGTCGTGTTCAACATCCGCCAGCCGGGCAACCTCGCGCGGGTCCTGGCCGGCGAGGGAACCGCGACGATCGTGCAAAATGGAGAGTAAGCGATGACGACGACTGTGCACACCGACGATCTCAAGCGCCGCATGCACGGCGCCGTCGAGGCCTTCAGGCACGACCTCGGCGGCCTACGCACCGGGCGCGCCTCGACCGCGCTGCTCGATCCCATCCATGTCGAGGTCTACGGCTCGAACATGCCGCTCAACCAGGTCGCGACGGTTTCGGTGCCCGAACCTCGAATGCTTTCAGTCCAGGTCTGGGACCGCTCCAATGTCGGCCCGGTCGAAAAGGCGATCCGCAACGCGGGGCTCGGTATCAATCCAGTGACCGACGGGCAGGTCATCCGCCTTCCGATCCCCGAGCTTACCGAGGAACGGCGCAAGGAGCTTGCGAAGCTAGTCGGCCAATATGCCGAGAAGGCGCGCGTCGCGGTGCGCAATGTCCGCCGCGACGGCATGGACCACCTCAAGCAGGATGAGAAGAAGCACGAGATCAGCGAGGACGAGCGCAAGCGGCTCGAGCATGAGGTGCAGAAGCTGACCGACGACACGATCAAGGAGATCGACGGCCTCGCCGAGGGCAAGGAGAAGGAAATCCTCGGCAAGTGAGCGCCGCTCCCGCCCCTGAGGGCGCCGAGGGGGTTGCCGGTGGTCCGAGGGTCCCGCGCCACGTCGCGATCATCATGGACGGCAACGGCCGCTGGGCGAGTGGGCGAGGGCTTCCGCGAGTTGCGGGGCACAAGGCGGGCGCCGAGGCGGTCCGGCGGGCGATGCAGGCTGCCGTCGACAATGGCGTCGAGGTCCTGACGCTGTATGCATTCTCCTCCGAGAACTGGAAGCGTAGCAGCGAAGAGATTGCCGATCTCACGGGCTTGATGCGCTTCTACCTCGAGCGCGAGCTCGCCGCGCTTCACAAGGAAGGCGTCAAGCTCAGGCTGATCGGCGATTATTCGGCATTCGGGCCCGAGCTGGTCGGCCGGCTGGAGCGAGCGATCGAGCACACCTCGCACAATGACCGGCTGACATTGGTCGTGGCGCTCAACTACGGATCGCGTGCCGAAATCGCGGCGGCGGCACGGGCGCTTGCTGAGAGGGCAGCCGATGGAACGCTCGATCCGAAGGCAATCGACGAAGAAGCGGTGGCGGGCGAGCTCGAGACTGACGGACTTCCTGAACTCGACCTCCTCATCCGCACTTCGGGCGAAGTGCGCCTGTCCAACTTCCTGCTTTGGCAGGCAGCGTACGCCGAGCTCGTCTTCCTCGACACGCTCTGGCCGGATTTCACGGAGCAGCTATTCGAGGAGGTGCTCGAGCGGTTCGCGGCGCGCGAGCGGCGCTTCGGTGGCCGGTGAACGATCTCGCCGTTCGTACCCTTACCGGGCTGATCCTCATCGTCGCAGCGCTCCTGGTATCATTCCAGGGCGGCTATCTGCTGGCGGTCGTGGTGGCCGCTATCGCGACCGCAATGTTCTACGAATGGACGCGCCTGACCAAGGGCTGGGGAGCGCTCTGGTACATCGGCGGTTTCTTCTACGCGCTGCTGCCGGCGCTGGGACTGCTGTGGATCCGCGAGCGCGCTGGCATCGACCTCCTGCTGTGGTCGTTCATCGTAACCTGGTCGACCGACATCGGCGCCTATTTCGCCGGCCGCCGCTTCGGCAGTCGCAAGCTCGCGCCGGCCATCAGCCCCGGCAAGACCGTTGAGGGACTCTACGGCGGTATCGCGGCCGCCACCTTGCTCGGCGGCGCCTGGGCGCTAGCGACGCATCTTGGTGTCGCTCTGCTGGCGTTGGCTCCCGTCCTCGCGATTGCAGCGCAAGCCGGCGATCTCTTCGAGAGCTCGATCAAGCGCCGCGCGGGAGTGAAAGATTCGGGCAGCTGGCTCCCCGGACACGGCGGGCTGCTCGACCGGCTCGACGGCCTAGTGCCGGTGGCTGTGCTAACCGCCGCGGCGCAGCTACTGGGGCTGACGTGACGCGCAAGATCGCCATCCTCGGTGCCACCGGCTCGGTCGGCACGTCGACTCTCGACCTCGTGGAGCGCGATCGCGAGCGATTCGAGGTCGTCGCCGTCACCGCCGCCACCAAGGTCGAGGCGCTTGCCGACGTTGCTCGCCGCACTGGCGCGAAGCTGGCCGTCATCGCCGACGAAACGCGGCTCGGCGACCTTCGCGAGATGCTTGCCGGAACCGGCTGCCGGGCGGCGGCGGGGGAGGAGTCGCTTATCGAAGCTGCGGCGGGCGAGGCGGAGCTGGTGATCGCGGCAATCGTCGGCTGTGCGGGCCTCACGCCGGTGATGGCAGCCGTCGACGCGGGCAAGATGGTCGCTCTCGCCAACAAGGAAGCGTTGGTGACTGCGGGCGAGATCATGACCCGCGCGGCGCAGGCGAACGAGGCGACGTTGCTCCCTATAGACAGCGAGCATAACGCTATTTTCCAGTGTCTTGCGGGCGCTCGCATCGACGATGTGTCAAGAATCATCCTGACTGCGAGCGGCGGCCCCTTTCGTACCTCGTCGGCGGAGTTGATCGCGGGCGCAACTCCGGCCCAGGCGGTGGCCCACCCCAATTGGTCGATGGGTGCAAAGATCTCGGTCGATTCGGCGACCATGATGAACAAGGGGCTGGAGCTGATCGAGGCCCGCCACCTGTTCGGCCTTCCGTCCGACCGCATCGACGTGGTCATCCATCCGCAATCGGTGATGCATTCCCTCGTCCAATTCGTCGATGGCTCGGTCCTGGCCCAGCTCGGCACCCCGGATATGCGGATCCCGATAGCCTATGCGCTTGCCTGGCCGGAGCGGATCGCGACCCCGGCGCAGCGCCTTGATCTCGCGGCGATCGCACGCCTCGATTTTGAGAAGCCCGACCTCAACCGTTTTCCTGCCCTCCGCCTGGCTCGGGAAGCGCTCGAAGCAGGCGGGGCGGCGGCGATCGTTCTCAATGCGGCAAATGAAGTTGCGGTCGCCAGCTTCCTTGCCGGAAGGCTGCGTTTCCCCGAGATCGCCGACTTCGTCGAGCGAGCGCTCGCCAATAACGATTTCCCTGCGCCCGAGTCCGTGGCAGACGTGCTCGCGATCGACCGTGCGACGCGTTCGCGCGTGGAGACGCTGATGACCGAGGGGTGCGCCTGATGCTTCCGCAGCCGCCTTTGTGGCTGATCCTCATCGCGTTCGTCTGCGCGCTCGGTCCGCTCGTCTTCTTCCATGAGCTCGGCCACTATCTGGTCGGAAGACTGTTCCGGATTCCCGCCGAGACCTTCTCGATCGGGTTCGGCCACGAGCTTCTCGGCTGGACCGACCGCCAGGGGACAAGGTGGAAGGTCGCATGGCTCCCCCTCGGCGGCTATGTGAAATTCGTCGGCGACATGACGCCGGCGAGCAACCCTGCGGATCTCGAGCAGATACCGCCCGAGCTTCGCGACAAGGCGTTTCGGCTGCGGCCCGTATGGCAGCGATTTCTCGTCGTGCTTGCCGGACCACTCGCCAATTTCCTCATCGCCATCGCCATTTTCACGGCGTTCTTCGCGACCATCGGCATGCCTTCCACCAGCAACGCCGTCGTCCAGGTCCAGCAAGGAAGTGCTGCGGCGGCGGCAGGAATCCGGCCGGGTGACCGGATCGTGTCTGTGGGAGGCCGCGAGACGACGACTTTCGAGGACATCTCGAACATCGTCCTGATCCGCCCAGGGCAGAAGACAGTGCTGGCGGTCGACCGTCACGGGAGCATGTTGCAAATTCCGATCACGATCCGGTCTGCGGAACTGCGCGATCGCTTCGGCCAGAAGTACCAGGTGGGTCGTCTCGGCATACTCGGCGGCGAACAGGCTTACACCAAGGTCGCGGCGTGGCGGCTGGTGCCGGCGGCGACGCTCTACACCCTGAAAATCACCCGCAGCATGATGGACGGCCTGTGGCAGATCGTGACGGGCCGATTGGGGACGAATGAGGTCGGGGGCCCAATCAAGATCGCTCAGATCGCCGGACAACAGGCGGCACTCGGCGCATTGCCGTTCGTCCAGCTACTGGCGCTATTCTCCATAAATCTCGGGTTCATCAACCTCTTGCCAGTCCCGATGCTGGATGGAGGGCATCTGTTTTTCTACACGGTGGAAGCCATTCGACGCCGCCCGCTCAGTGCGCGCGCGCTCGACTGGGCCTTCCGCGGCGGCCTGGCCATCATTCTGGCACTCGTCGCTTTCACGACAATCAACGATCTAGGTTCGCTCGGCTTATGGGACCGGCTTCAACGCTTGATTGGATAGGACGCTTGGGGCAGGGGCATTAACCGGGGTTTCGCGGCGAAGGGCGCCGTAGCACCAACTGCACAAAAGGCGGGGAACGGGTGATTTCAAGGACGACGAGTTTTAGCCGGCGGACCGGCGCGCTGCTTCTGATCGGCACCGTGCTCGGCGGCTCAGCCGTGCCTGTGTTCGCGCAGGATGCGCCCGCACAGCAGCCGCCGGCCGAGCAACCGGCTCCGCAGCCTCCGGCGCCCGCTGCCGCTCCGGCACCCGCGCCGGGGCCCGCGCAGGGAACGGTCCATTCCATCACCGTGAAGGGAAACCAGCGGCTCGAGGCGGAAACCATCCGCGCTTATGCGAACCTCGCTCCAGGTCAGACCTACACCCGCGAAACCCTCGATCAGGCGATCAAGGACCTCTACGCGACCCAGCTGTTCGCGGACGCGACGATCACCGGCACGGAGACCGGCGACCTCGTCATCAGCGTTCGTGAGAACCCGGTCATCAACCGCATCATCCTTGAGGGCAACAAGCGCCTCAAGGACGACAAGATCACGCCCGAAATCAAGGAAGCGCCGCGGCAGATCTTCACGCGCTCCGCCGCTCGCGCCGATGTCGAGCGGATCCTCGAGCTGTACCGCCGGCAGGGCCGCTTCGCGGCGAGAGTCGACCCGAAGATCGTTCAGCTCGACCAGAACCGGGTCGACGTCGTCTTTGAGATTCACGAGGGCGATCTCGCCAAGGTCCGAGCCATCAACATCCTCGGCAACAAGGCGTTCGCGGACGACCGTCTGCGCAAGGAAATGTATACCCGCCAGGCAGGCGGGCTGCTCGGCTTCCTCAAGTCGAACGACACGTACGATCCCGACCGGCTCGCGGCCGACCAGCAGAAGCTTCGCGCCTTCTACCTGACGGAGGGATATGCCGACTTCCGAGTCGTCCAGGCCCTCGCCGAGCTGACGCCGGACCGCCGCGACTTCGTCATCACCTACGTCGTCGAAGAAGGGCCGCGCTATCACTTCGGCACTGTCGACGCCGATAGCGCGCTTCGCGACTTCCCGAAGGAACAGGTGCTCCAGATCGCCAAGATCCAGCCGAACAGCTGGTTCAACGCGAAGGAGGTCGAGGACGCCGTCACCAACCTCAACGAGCATGCAGGCGACCTCGGCTATGCGTTCGCGGACATCAATCCCGCTTACGAGCGCGACGCCGAAAAGCATGTGATGAATCTGACCATCAAGGTCGGACAGACGCCGCGCGTTTACGTCGAGCGGATCGACATCACCGGCAACACAACCACGCGCGACAAGGTCATCCGGCGTGAGTTCCGGCTCAACGAAGGCGACGCCTTCAACGCGCAGAAGATCAAGCGTAGCCAGGACCGCATCCAAAGCCTCGGCTTCTTCCAGGAGAATCTCGAGATCAAGCAGTCGGAGGGGTCCGCTCCCGACCGCGTCGTCCTCGGGCTCAACGTGGAAGAAAAGCCGACCGGGCAGCTCGAGCTGTCGGGCGGCTATTCCAGCCTCGAGCGGTTCGTCGTCCAGCTCGGCATTTCGCAGAACAATTTCATGGGCAAGGGGCAGTCCGTCGACGCCTCGGTCAACTGGTCGCAATATTCGAAATCGATCCAGGCCGGTTTCACCGATCCTTATTTCCTCGACAAGCCGATCCTGTTCGGCGGGCAGTTATTCCGTCGCGACTACAGCAGCTTCAACTATGTCGGGAACAACCGGAACACGACCTACAAGGAGGTCAGCACCGGCGGCGGCCTTCGCCTCGGTTTCCCGCTCTCCGAATATTGGAACCTCGGCACGCGTTATCTGCTGAGCAACGACAATATCTCGCTCGACCAGAGTACTTTCTACACCGATCCGGACGGGACCGGACCGCAACCTCCGCAGTGCGATCCGCTGAAGGCGGGCTCCTATCTCTGCGACGAAGTCGGCAAGCGCATCACGTCGCTGGTCGGAGTCTCAACGATCTATGACGATACGGACGGAATTCACCCGACGCGCGGGCAGCAGCTGACATTCTCGCAGGACTTCGCGGGCCTCGGCGGCGACGTCAAATATCTGCGAACGCAGGCCTACGCGACCAAGTACCACAGCTTCGGCAGCTGGATCCTCTCGCTTCATGCAGAGGGCGGCTACATCCACGCGCTTGAAAGTTCACCCGGCCCTGGACGCGACGCGATCCGGATTACGGATCGCTTCTTCGGCTCTCAGATAAGGGGCTTCGACATCCGCGGAATCGGTCCGCGCGTCGTCCGTGTGCCTTATGACGCCGAAGGCAATCTCGAAGAAATCGACATCAACAACAACTACAATGAGGCGATCGGCGGCAAGGCCTTCTACCTCGGCCGTGCCGAGCTCGAGGTCCCGGTGAGCTCGAGCGTCAGAAGCCTGGGCCTGAGGCCGTCCGTATATGTCGACGCCGGTTCCTTGTGGGATATCACGAAGCCGAACCTGATCGACATCGTCGCTTCGTGCAGCCCCAAGGATACGACCTCGGGCCTTACTTCGTTCAACAGCTCGACGCCCGACTGCAGCAAGGATCTGAACGGCAATCCCATCGCGGATCCCACGCTATTTACGCCCACGCCGGGTTTCAGGGAGCTGTTCCTTGGCAACTCGCCGAGACCCCGCATTTCCGTCGGCATCGGCGTGAACTGGATTTCGCCTTTCGGTCCGCTGCGGCTCGATCTCGCCAAGGCGATTGTTTTCCAGAAGGGCGACGATCCGAAACTCTTCACCTTCAACGTAGGAACTGCATTCTAATGAAGACTCTGCTCGTATCGGCGGCCTTTGCTGCCGCCCTGGTTGCGCCCTCCGCCGCGAGTGCGCAGGCCATCCCCGCCGCGATCGTTGCCGTGGTCGACCTCGATCGCGTCACCAGCAGCTGCAATGCCTGCAAGACCGCTTCCGCCGCGCTGAAGTCGCAGGTGACCACCTTCGAGGGCCGCCGGAACTCGCTCGCAACCTCGCTTCAGACGGAGCAGAAGTCGATCCAGACCGCGATCGACGCGCTGAAGGGCAAGGAGCCCGACGCCGCTCTGCAAGCCCGCGTCAAGGCCTTCCAGGCCAAGGCCCAGTCGAGCGAGCAGGAGCTGGCGGGTCAGCAGACGCAGATCCAGCGCAACCAGGCGTACATCCAGAAGCAGATCCAGGATAAGCTAAATCCGATCTACTCGCAGGTGATGACGAAGCGCGGCGCCAACCTGCTGGTCGAGGTCGGCGCGACCTTGGCAACCGCGCAAAACGTCGACGTGACCAACGACGTGCTTGCGGCCCTCAACAGTGCGCTTCCAACGCTGGTTACCACTGCCCCTGCAACATCGACACCGCAGGGCCGCTAAGCGGAAATGACTGAAGCGACCGGCAGCGCCATCGGCCCGCTGGATATCAAGCGGGTCATGGCGGCGCTGCCGCATCGCTACCCGATGCTTCTCGTCGACCGCGTTGAAAGCCTCGATCCCGACAAGGGCATCGTCGCGATCAAGGCTGTTTCGATGAACGAAGAGTTCTTCCAAGGGCATTTCCCGGGAAGGCCGATCATGCCCGGCGTGCTCCAGGTTGAAGCTCTCGCACAAGCTGCCGGCGTGCTGGCCGTGGAGAGCCTGGGCCTCGCGGGCTCTGGCAAGCTCGTCTATTTCATGTCGATCGACGGCGTGAAGTTCCGGAAGCCCGTCGAACCGGGCGTTCTGCTTCGCCTCGAGGTCGAATTCGTCCAGAAGCGCTCACGCGTCTGCAAGTTCGCGGGGAGGGCGCTTCTTGACGGTGAAGTCGCGACCGAGTGCGAATTCACCGCGATGATCGCCGACCCTCCCGCGGCCTGATCCTCAGCTCCCGCCAAACCTGATGCCGGCGAAGACTCCGCGCGGGTCGGTCCGGTAGCTGAACACGTCCTGGTAGTGCTGGTTGAACAGGTTCGACCCTCTCGCGAACAGCTCGATTCCGGGCAGGATCGCATAGGCCAAGCGGGCGTCCGCCAGCCAGTAGGAGCCGAGCGTCACCCGAGCGAAAGGGAACGTATCGCGATTGTCGAAATGGTCGCCGACATAACCGATCGAAGCCCCATAGCGAAAACGACCGAGCGAGCCGTCGACGGCTACCGAACCGCTATGCTTCGGCCGCCGCGTCTCCGTCACTTGCGCTGCGGTTGTATCGTCCAGCTGGGTGGCGTGGAGGTAGGCATAATTCGCCGACAGCCGCAGACGATCCGACATCGCCCAGCCCACCGTAGCCTCGACACCGTTGCGCTTGCTGGTCCCCGAAGCGTTCAGCACGCTCGTGAAGGATGCGTTGTTCACGATCTCGTCGTGAAGACGCTGGCGGTAGGCGGCCAGGGATGCGTCGAAAGGGCCGCGGCGGAAGCGCAATGACATTTCGAAGCCACGTGAGCTTTCCGGCATAATATTAGGATTTCCAACGAAGTTACCCGGGAAGAAGCCATACAGGTCGAAGAATGTCGGTTGCGCGATTCCTTCGGCATAGGAACCGGCGAGCGAGAAACCGCCGCCGAGGCGGGCCAGCAGGGACGCGCGAACGTTGGTGGCGTCCTGGAAGCGGTTGAAGAAGTCGTGGCGAACGGCAAGGTCTCCCGTCACCGCCTTCGTCTCTCCGCGCCACTCGAGCGTCAGGGATTGATGGGAGCGCGTCCGGTCCTGGTTCGTGAAACCGCCGAAAGCCGTGTCGCGCGCGTGAAAGCCCTCTCGCTCTGCATCGGCGGCGACGATCAATTGATGAGCCAGCGAGCCCGTCGTGAATCGCCGCTCGACCTGGACCGACAGGTTCCGCCGAGTGCCACGCGTTCGGTTCTGCTCGAACTCGTCGAGATAATTCTTGTTGGAAGATCCAAGTAGCGTCGCCGCAATTCGAGCATCCCATGGCGACGTGTCGTTGCCGGCCGCCCCCCATATTCGCGCCGCCTCAAGGCGATTGCGGCTGCTGTCGAGAGTGTCGGTATGCGCCCCGGTGAAGAGGTCGAAGCCATCGAATTCGCTTCGGCCGGTGAGAAGCAGGCCCGACGCCCCGACCTCGATATTGTCGCGGGGATGCCAGGTCGCGCGGAGCCGGCCTGACAGGTTGCGATAGCCGTCCTTGTCTCCCGGGCCTTCGACGCTGTTGATCCCGTCCGCACGCTGGAATCCCAGCGCGCCGGCGACGCTGGCGTTTTTGGTGACTGCAGCCGCGGAACCGCTTGCTCGCAGGAAGTCGAACGAGCCTCCTTCGAGCTTGGCGTTGATCCCCGGCGAATCGTCGACCCCGTTGACTGCGATCACGCCGCCGATCGCCTCCGAGCCCCAGAGCGCGGATTGCGGGCCGCGCACGATCTCGATCCGCGACACGAGGTCCGCATTCAGGATTTCGAAGCGCGGCGTGTCGCCGGAGGCGGGATCGTCGACCTTGATGCCGTCGACAAACAACAAGGTATGGTTGGCTTCGGCGCCGCGGATACGCACTTCGGTCAGCGATCCGTCGGGCCCTGACGTGGCCACCGCGGCGGAGGGCGTGAGCCGGAGCAGCGCGCTCAGGACCGGCTCGTCCAGCCGGTCGATGCGCTGCTCGTCGATTATGGTGACGCTGGCCGGCGTGTCGGCCTCGGTCTCGGGCACGCGCGAGGCGGTGATGACGATCTGGCTGGTGTCGATTGGCAATGCGGGCATGTTGACCTCCTGTGACGAACCACGTCGTCACAGAGGGCGCGAGGCCCACGCTCCCGCGGCTGGTCCCGGCCGGGAATACGGACGACCGACCAAGGCAGGTTCCTGACTTCGCCGGCCTCAAGACCGGCTCACAGTTGCGGGCACAGCGCCGGAATCGCACCGGCTTCCCTTTGAACCGCCCCCGGTCCGACTTTCGTCGGTGGGCGGCACCCTGATCGCACGCACAGCTAGTCGGGCTGTCAAATCGCGGTCAAGGCGATTAATGAACCGGCATGACCCGCTTCACCGCTCTTTTTCTCGCGATTCTCGCAGCCGCAGCGTTACGTCTCGTCCCGCATCCGCCGAACTTCTCGCCGATCGACGCGATGGCGCTATTTAGCGGCGCTTATCTTGGCAGGCGCTGGATCGCCTTCGTCGCGCCGCTTGCAGCGCTGCTGCTGAGCGACCTCGTGCTCGGCTTCTACCATGGGGTGGCGACGGTCTACGCGACCGTGGCGCTCATCGTGGTCGTCGGAGGGTGGCTCTCTTCGAAGCGGACGCCTCTCAGGATCGGAGCTGCTGCACTCGCCAGCTCGGTCATCTTCTTCGTGATCACGAACTTCGGCATGTGGCTCTTCAGCGGCTTCTACCCGGTCACCTATGCCGGCCTCGTGGCCTGCTACACTGCGGCCATCCCGTTCTTCCAGAATACCCTCGCAGGCGACCTCTTTTACTCGGCCCTCCTCTTCGGAGGCTTCGCGCTCGCCGAGCATTTTGTGCCGCGGCTGAGGGCAGGGGAAGCGCAGCCCGCTTAAGTTGCAACTTTAAGCCTCTCCCTGTAGAGGCGCCGCTCTACTTGTCGTCGCTGGTCGGAAACCAGCGGCTAAGCCAAGGAAATCTAAGATGAAGTCCGGTACCCACCCTGATTACCACATGATCACCGTCGAAATGACCGACGGCACCAAGTTCCAGACCCGTTCGACCTGGGGCAAGGAAGGCGACACGCTTCACCTCGAGATCGACCCCAAGGTCCACCCGGCGTGGGTCGGCGGCACCCGCCAGGTCCAGGAAGGCGGCCAGGTCGCGCGCTTCAACAAGCGCTTCGGCGGCCTCACCCTCGGGAAGAAATAAACCACTTGCGGCAAACCGCGCCGACGCTCGAGACCGAGCGTCTGATCCTGCGCGAGTTTCGCAAGGACGATTTGGACGCTCACGCGGCAACGCTGGGCGACGAAGAAGTCATGCGCCACATCGGCGGCAAGCCGGTCAGCCGCGAGGATTCGTGGCGGCGGCTCCTGTCGGGCGTCGGCATGTGGTCGCTCGTCGGCATGGGGCCCTGGGCCGTCGAGCGAAAGAGCGACGGCCGGATGGTCGGCCATTGCGGCTTCTTCCAGTTCAACCGCGACATGGAGCCGCTCATTCTCGGCGAGCCCGAGATGGGCTGGATCTTCGACCGCTCGGTGCACGGCCAGGGCATCGCTTTCGAGGCGTGCCAGGCGGCGCTCGCATGGGCGGAGTGCGAGATCGGCGCCGAATCCTATCCGGCGATCATCGACCTCGAAAATGCGCCCTCGATGAAGCTGGCCGGGCGCCTGGGCTTCGTCCGGCAGGACGACGCCGTGTACCGCGATGCCCCGATCTCATTCTTCCGGCGCCCGGGCCGGCTCTAGCTCACCAGCCACCGCCGCCGCCTCCACCCCCTCCGCCGCCGGAGGAGCCGCCCCCGCTCGATCCGGGAGCCGAAGAGGCCGAACCGACCGCGCTGGAGAGCGAGGAGCCGACGCTGTCGACGAAGCCTGTGGGATTGCTCCACGGGCTGCTCGAACCCGAATACCAGCCGAAGCTCTGCTGGCCCTGGGCCGACGCGGCCGCGAGGACACCCTGGAACCGGTCCGCCCAGCGGTTCTCGACCCCGAGCGCGATCGCGTAGGGGAGATACTTCTCGAACAGCTCGGGCGTGTCCTGAGGCTGAGTCATCCGGTCCAGCCGCTCGCGCTCGGTGATCGAGAGATATTGTTTGAAGCCGGCCACATGGTCGAGGACCTTGCGACCCTCGGGCGTCGGCGAGGCCATCCACCAGAATGACGAGATGACCAGCGGCCCCGCGAGGAAGGGCAGGGCGAGGGGAAGCCACCATCCACTATTCAGCGCAGCACTCAGCACCGGCATGCCCACCGCGAATGCGACCGCGAGCGCGGCCATGCCGACGAGCGAGAGCAGGCACTTGCCGGCGGCGGAACCGTGGAAGGCGAGCCACAAGAAAGCGGTAACGAGCAGGCTGCCGACGACGACGCCGATTTGCCAGACTATCGCGCCGTAGGTCGCCGCAGCGACGGCCGCGCAAGTCAGCCAGAAACACGCAGCGAACAACAGGAATCCGGCTGCCGCCCAGCCGAGGTTTCGCTTGAACAGCTTACCTTCGTATTTGTTCTTCAGAACTGCGTTCAAGCTGTTCCTCGCATTCATGAATGTCTTGTAGTTCTTCTGCTCCATCAGGATAGAATCGCCGGGCTCGCAAATGACGCTCAGCGCCGATTGCTCCTCCTGCGGAAGCGGGTTTTCCGATGCGAGCCTCTCCAGCCTGACCTTCTTGCTCGAGAACCAGCCGGGATCCTCCTCGCTCATCTTGATGTGGCCGCGAACGCCCATGTCGACCAGCGCGGCGGCGAAGGTGCGGTTGTCCGCCCCCATTTTGGTCACGTAGCGCATGCTAGCGGGGCTGAGGTCGTCGGGCGGCGCGAAGATCGGCACGACCGTGCCGGCGCGCGGGTTACGGCCCGCGCGCTGCCAGGCCACGTAATAGAAGACGCACAGCCCGATGAGGCTGAGCAGGCCGATCAGCGGCGGGCCGTAATCCGCCATGAACCCGACGGACCGGCTCTCCTCGGCCACCACGCCCTTGGGGAATGCCGCCGCCACGGTGAGGCCTTCGTAAGAACCGAGCGCACTCGTCGTTCGAAAGGTTATCTCACCGGGCTTTTCCTCGACGACCTCTGCGTTCTGCGCCTTTGACCCGTCAGGCCCCGTGTAGACCCAATGTTGTCCAAACCTAGCCGGCTCGGGGAGGCGGATGCGCGCGGTGGCTTCGTCGATCGGGAAGATCCACTTGGTCCCGGTGGCGTTCCAGTAGAGCTCGTCGAAGTCCTTGAAGCGGCTGATCAAGCGGGTCGCGCGATAGCGGATCACATATTCGTGCTCGCCGACGGGCACGATCGTGTCAGCATCGCCAAGCTTGATCCGGACTCCGTTTCCGGAAGGAGCGACCGATGCATTGACCGGACTCCCATCGAGCGTCGCGCCCCGGAAGGTGAGACCGACGTGGAACTGGGTGCCGTGATTGCCGCGGTAGCGCGTCGGGATGTCGCGGTAGATCCCGTGATTGATGAGATTGTTCTCGACGTTGACGTCGATCGTCTCGGTAACGTCGATCGAGCTGTCCTTCCGGACCTGGACATCGCTCAGATAACGGAGAATCCGCTCCTCAGCGTGGGCAGTGACGGGCGCCAGAAGCAGGAACAGGGCCGCAAGCGCGCCCCGGAAGCTCCGCACGTCAGGCCGCCGGGCGGGCGAACGACACCTTTGGTGCGGTCTGGATCGCCGGATCCTCGTCCTGGTAGAAGGGTTCCTCAGTGAAGCCTGCCGGGCGGGCGACAAGGTTCGGCGGGAAGCTCTGGATCGTTGAGTTCAGGTCGCGGACGGTCGCGTTGTAGTAGCGGCGTGCGCCCTGAAGCTCGCCCTCGATATTGGCCAGCTGGTCCTGCAGCTGGAGGAAGTTGGTGTTGGCCTTGAGCTCGGGATAGGCCTCCGCGACCGCGAAGAGGCGGCCGAGAAGGCCGGTCATCTGAGCGTCGGCCTGTGCCGTAGCCTCGACGCCGCCCGCGCTCATGGTCGCGGCGCGTGCCTTCGAAACCTCCTCGAACACCTCGCGCTCGTGCGCCGCATAGCCTTGCACGCTCTCGACGAGGTTGGGGATGAGGTCGGCACGCCGACGAAGCTGCACCGTGATGCCGCTGAAGCCTTCCTTGACGAGCGCCCGCAAGCGCACGAGGCGGTTGTAGATGGCGATGACGTAGAGAAGGGCGAGGACGACGGCGCCAAGGACAATCCAGCCGACCATGTTTGTTCCCCCCGATAGTCCGGCGCCGAACATAGGGGGACTTACAGCCGTCCGCTAGAAGGCGCTCAAACCCGTGATCGCCCGGCCCATGATGAGGGCGTGGACGTCGTGCGTGCCTTCATAGGTATTGACCGTCTCGAGGTTCGCGGCGTGGCGCATGACCTGAAATTCCGCGGAAATGCCGTTGCCGCCGTGCATGTCGCGGGCGATCCGGGCGATGTCCAGCGCTTTGCCGCAATTGTTGCGCTTGATGAGGCTGATCGTCTCGGGGATGAGCTCGCCCGCCTCGAGGCGTCGTCCGACGCGAAGCGCCGCCTGGAGGCCGAGCGTGATCTCGGTCGCCATGTTGGCGAGCTTGAGCTGGACGAGCTGGTTGGAGGCGAGGGGCCTTCCGAACTGCTTGCGATCGAGCGTGTACTGGCGTGCGGCCTGGTAGCAGGCCTCGGCCGCGCCCATCGAGCCCCACGCGATGCCGTAACGGGCGCGGTTGAGGCAGCCGAAAGGCCCTTTGAGACCTTCGACGTTGGGCAGAAGCGCGTCCTCGCCCACTTCGACGCCTTCCATGACGATCTCGCCCGTGATCGAGGCGCGAAGTGAGAGCTTCTCCTTTATCTTGGGCGCGCTGAGGCCCGCCATGCCCTTCTCGAGCACGAAGCCGCGGATCTTGCCGCCGTGCGCGTCCGACTTCGCCCAGACGACGAACACGTCCGCGATCGGCGAGTTGGTGATCCACATCTTGGTGCCGCTGATGCGATAGCCGTCGGCGGTCTTCTCGGCGCGAGTGCGCATGCTTCCGGGGTCGGAGCCGGCGTCCGGCTCGGTGAGGCCGAAGCAGCCGATCCATTCGGCGCTCGCGAGCTTGGGCAGATATTTCTGCCGCTGCTCCTCCGAGCCGTAGGCGTAGATCGGGTACATAACGAGGCTCGACTGGACCGACATCGCTGAGCGGTAGCCGCTGTCGACGCGCTCCACGGCGCGGGCGATCAGGCCGTAGCTGACGTAACCGAGCCCGGCCCCGCCATATTCGTGCGGAATGGTCGCACCGAGAAGGCCGAGCTCGCCGAATTCGTTCATGATCTCGCGGTCGAAGCGCTCCTCGAGATAGGCCGAGGTGACTCGCGGCTGCAGCTTCTCCTGCGCATAGCCTTCAGCAGTGTCGCGGACGAGTCGTTCCTCGTCGCTCAGCTGATGGTCGAGATCGAACGGGTCCTGCCAGTTGAAGGGCAGCAGCTTGGGCTCATGGTGCGTCGTCTCGTCGTGCTGAGCGTCCGCGATGCGTGATGTCGCCAACTCGGTGTCCTAAGCGATGTGAGAAGTCGCCGGCTCCTTAGTCGCTTCCCTCCGACTTTGCCACCTTAGCGGCGCCCGCTCCGCCGAAGCTCTGCTTGAAGGTCAGTCCGACGCGGACATGGCTGTTGCGGTGCCGGTGGTCGAGCTGGACTGCGGGTCCGTCCCTTCGATTGGGGTCGTAGAATAAGAGATCGCGCGCTCCGCCCGAGTTGGTGATGTTGTTGAGGCTGAGGGTTACCGTCTGCTTGGCTGTCGGGCGGTATTCAACGAAAGCCTGGCCGAACGGTCCATCACTGTACCGGATGTCGAGCACGTCGGTGCCGAAGTCGGTCGTCTTCGCATTGTCGCTGAAGGTGAATCCGTAGGCCCATTTGCCGATGTCGCGGCGAACGTCGGCATCCCACTCCCAACGAGGAAAGAAGCCGCTGAAATCGCGAGGGTCTCCGGAGATCGGATCCGCGACTCGGGTCCGCTGGATGTTGCCGTGGAGCTTGACCCGCAGGCCCTTCCAGAAGCGGTCAAGCGGCGCATCGAGAGTCAGGTCGGCGTAAGCTTGCTTTCCAGTGCCGATATTGCCGGCAGCGTCGAAGCCTTCCGGGGTGAGGATGCGGTCCTGAAGAAGACTGACGAGGTTGTAACCTAGCTCGAGGCGAGCCTGGCCCTGCCCGAATAGGGGATGCTCGACCGAGAAGCGGCCTTCCCACGTGCGTTGCGGCTGAAGATTGGCGTTGCCGCCGCTGACCTGGCCGCTCGCGAGGTCGGCCGCGCTGATGAAGTCGAAGAAGTCGAGCTGCGCGACGGTGCGACGAACGATGGCCTGGACGTGCCATCCGCCTTGCGGAGTCCAGTCCAGCGTCATGCTCGGTTTCAGGAACTTGAGCTTTCGATCGGCGGTGGCGTCGCCGCTGACCTTGAGGTGCGACATCTCATAGTTCAGTCCGACGTCCATCCGCACCGTCTTCGATAGCGGACGACCGGCGTTGACCCAGAACTCGCCGCGGAGTTCGGTTACCCGGGCGTTGTCGATCGGCAGGTCTTTCCGCGTCTTCTCACCGGTTTCGTCGAACTCGAACAGGTCGAGACTGTAGTCGAGCGTGTTCCAGGCGACCTCGCCGCCGGTCTCGAACTGAAAGCCGAGCATATTCGACTTGCTCCACGTCAGTCGCCCGAGAGTCTCGTTGCGCTGCGAATCGGACAGCTGCTGGCTTCCACCGGTCACGACGGTGTGGCCGAGGTTGCCGAAGTCATATTCGTCGAGCGTGTGCCTCTTCTGACGATTGACGAGGCCGACGAGCTTGATGGCGCCGCCGCCGAGCGGCTTGGTCACGTCACCGCCGAGCTCGAATATCTTCAGCGGATAATCCTCGACCAGCCGGTCGTCGCGCTCGTCGCCGCCGGTCGGCACGACGTGATTCGTCTGGTGCAGGATGAAATGGTCGTAGTGATAGCGGGCGTTGACATTGGCCGAGTTGGTCGGCCCCTTGTCGAACGCCCAGCTGGCGGAGACGAAGGGTGAATTCTCATAGGTAAAATTGGTCTTGCGGCGGAACTCGAGGAGGTCCCCCGTGACCGGGTCGGTAACGTGGTCATCACCTTCTTCGGTGAAGTCTCCGCGCGCGGTGTCGCCCGCGATGTTGAAGGTCGAGGGGCCCTTGCTGAAGCTGATCGAGCCGTTGGCGTTGGGGGTGATCCGGCCCGTATAGTGGCGCTCCGCCGCGACGGTGGCGTTGCCGGCGATTCCGCCGCCTCCCTTCAGGATGAGGTTGGCGACCTGAGTCTTGCTCGAATAATCGGCGCCGAAGAGATCGCCGGGACCGACCTCTACGCGCACGACCCGCGAGGCGGGGATTCGATTGAGCAGGACGTCGAGCGTTTCCGATTTCGTGCTGGGTCGGGCGCCGTTGATGACGACGTTGCCGGCGGTCCCAGCAAATCCTCGAATGTCGACACCGGTCGATGCCGAGCTGTTGCCGAGATCGAGCGTGAAGCCTGGAATGCGCTGGACGATGTCGAGGGCGGTGCGGGGTGCATATTGGTTGAAAAAGGCCGCGTCATAAACCGTCGTCCGGCTGTCCTTCGTCGGCGCCGGCGCCTGATCCGGCGAGGGCTGGGCGGCGAAGGCGGGCACGCCGCAGATAAGCGCGGCGGCGGATACGCCGGCGAATGCAAATGCCCGCAAAGCCTTTTCCCCTGTTAATCAGTTAGCAGCCTAGCCCGAAGGCCGGGCACTCGGCGAGCGGACTTCGACGAATCGACGGACGGCTTGGCCGGAAGCTCCGATCGCCCGACGAAAGCCCGGTCAATGGCCCTCGGTGACCGCCTTAAGCTCGACGAGCTTGTGCACTGGCGGCAGGCCTGCATCCACGGCCGCGATCCTCTGCACGAACTCGGGAGTGACGTTCAGCGCCTTGAGCTGCACGAGCTGGTCAACGGGCAGGTGGCGGTAGCCGATGCGGTCGAAGCTCATGATGAAGTCCGGCGTGATATCCAGGGCCTTCAGCTGGACGAGCTCGTCCGACGGCAGGTTCGCGTATCCGATGCGGACGAAGCCCGCGATCCACTGCGGAGTGATGTTAAGCGCCTTGAACTCGACCAGCGTGTCGATGTCGCGGGGACGATAGCCGGCGCGCGCCATCTCGCTGATGTACGCCCCGCTCACGCCGAGAGCCGACAGGGCCATGAGGTTGTCGATCGACGGCGTCGGGTAGTGCGCTGCGGCAACCGCATCGATCACGTCGCTCCGGGCATTCACGGCCATGAGGCCAAACGACTGCTCGGAGGTCGGGCGCCCGATGCCGCGGCTCTCGATCAGCTGGGTGAAGACAGGGTTGGCCGTGAAGCTGCAGCTTCCCGCGGCGTAGGAGTCGCCGCCATGGCCGGAGCAGTCGAGCCGGCCCGCCTCGCGGATCAGGGCAAAGCGGAGCGGACGGCTACCGGCGCCACGAAACCCCGCAGCGTCGAGCCCCACGAGCTCGGACGGACGAAAGTCGGTCGACCAATTATTGTCGCCGCGACCGTGCTCCTGGCTTCGAAATCGGGCCTGGATTCTGTCGCCTCCGTGCTCCGGCTCAAGCGTGAAGTGCACCCAGTCCGGCGATGCGGCGGTGCAGGCGGAGGTCACGCTGATGAAAGCGAGAAGCAGGGCACCGATAAGAGCGAAAACGCGGTTCATGGTCGGTCTCCTTCCAATGTCGTCGGGCAAAGCTCGCCCGTCCGCCTGAGGTCAGGCGTTTCGAATTCGGCAATCGGTCGTCAGGTCATTGCGATCAGGCGAAGCGCCTGATCACTCGCGCTGGCTCGCGCGCAGTTCCTCGGGGGTAATGCCGAGGGTCTTGAGTTGGACCAGCTCGTCGACGTCGAGGCGCGTGAACCCGGCGCGGCGGAAGCGCTCCACATCGCTCGGCATCACTCCGACCGCCCTCAGCTCGGTGAGCTCTTCCAGGGGGATGCGCGGATAACCCACGGCGGCCATTCCGCGAATGTAGTCGGACCTCACTCCAACCGCATAGGCGCCGGTGATGTCGTCAGCATCGACATTGCGGTAGCCCTGCCGCGCCAGCTCCTGGATGAAGTCGGGGGTGACTCCCACGCTCTTCAGTCCGACTAGGTCGTCGCTGTCGAGGCGGAGCTGCGGAAGCGCCGAACGCATCGCGGCCATATATTCGGGCGTCACGCCGACGGCCTTCATCTCGATGGCGCGATCGACGGCGCTCTTCGGTTCGTGGGCGCCCGGATTGACGGTCACGGCACCTGCCACCACCCCGGCTGCATTGGCATAGGTGACTGCCGTGGCACCGTTCGAAGCCACTGAGACGACGCGCCGGCGTCCGCTCGAATCCGGTGGGTACATGGTCACGGTCGCGCCGCTCGGCGCTTTCGCAACCATCGTTCCGTTGGTCCGGGTCACGGTCGCGCCGTTCTGGGCAATCGCCTTGAAGTCGTCGGCGTCGACGGTGGCCACCGATCCAGCGGAGACGGCGGCAACTCGCGGAGCAACCGCCGCTACCGCGGTCTGAACCGAGGTTGAGACGCCGCTCGCGATGATATGGGGCAGGTCGACCGGCGCCTGGCGAGTGCCGGGATAATATTCGGAGCCCGGCTCGCTCGCCGCAACCGTGCTGCTCCGCGCGTGAGCCAGCTTTGCCGTGCCCGCAGGCGTCAACGTCAGCGCGGCCAGGGGTGCGGCGACCATTACTGCGCCGACGAACACGCCGACGGCGAAGCTGCCCGCGACCGGGCCGCGGACCGACTTGCCATCGAGCACTCGAGCGACGCGCCGAGCAAGCGAGCTTTTCGAAGGGGCGACGCCATGCGCTCCCAGCAGCATGCCGGGACATTCGTGGCGTGCGACTCCGACCAGCAGCTGCGCATAGTCCGTGTCCGGAATGTTAGCGGCCAGAACCGCATCGTCGGCCGTTTCCTCACGCAGCTGATGGGCTTCGCGGGCAAGGATCCACACCAGGGGATTGAACCAGAACAGGGCCGTGGCGACGCGGGCGAGCAGCAGCTTCGCCCAGTCCATGCGCGCCACGTGGGCAAGCTCGTGGGCGATGATCGCCTCAGCCTCGTCCGAAGCCTCGACGGCCCGCGAGTTGAGAAGGATCACCGGACGCATCAGTCCCCAGCTGATCGGGGACGCCAGCGCATTGCTGGTGAGCAAGGCGGTGCCATGCTTGAAACCCATTCGGCGCTGGGCGCGGGCGAGCGCCGTGAGCCAATGCCCGTCGACCAGCACCTCCGCGCGCGCCTGCAGGGCGACGAGGCGCACGAGCGCGAGGAAGGTGACGAGCAGCAGGATTGCCGCCGGAACGGCATAGGCGGCCGTCGTCGCCGCTGCGGCACTGATCGTCGAGTGCGGTGCGGTTCGCGTGATGGGAACGACTGTTGGCGAACCAACGTGCGAGGACGTCGCTTCAACACTCTTCGCCGGCGCAGCGGCGGGAGCTTCGATCGCCGAAGGCGTGTCGAAGAGGGCAGGGGCTTCGACGTTCCACCGCCACACGAGCGGGGCGAGGGCCATGATGATCAGTGCGAGAAGGCCGATGTGGGCGACCCAAGACCGCTCGGCCGCGGAACGGTGCTTCCTTTCCAGCACATTGGGATCCTAAGCTTAGAATTCCACGTGGACAAGTTGTCGCGGCCGCTTCTATAGTGTCACCTAAATACTAGTGACTCCAGCGTAACTGGACTGGCCACAGTTAGGCCGCAAATGTAATCACACTGGCTCACCTTCGGGTGGGCCTTTCTGCGTTCGCGAGTGGACCCGATAAGCTCATGGAGCGGCGTAACCGTCGCACAGGAAGGACAGAGAAAGCGCGGATCTGGGAAGTGACGGACAGAACGGTCAGGACCTGGATTGGGGAGGCGGTTGCCGCCGCTGCTGCTGACGGTGTGACGTTCTCTGTTCCGGTCACACCACATACGTTCCGCCATTCCTATGCGATGCACATGCTGTATGCCGGTATACCGCTGAAAGTTCTGCAAAGCCTGATGGGACATAAGTCCATCAGTTCAACGGAAGTCTACACGAAGGTTTTTGCGCTGGATGTGGCTGCCCGGCACCGGGTGCAGTTTGCGATGCCGGAGTCTGATGCGGTTGCGATGCTGAAACAATTATCCTGAGAATAAATGCCTTGGCCTTTATATGGAAATGTGGAACTGAGTGGATATGCTGTTTTTGTCTGTTAAACAGAGAAGCTGGCTGTTATCCACTGAGAAGCGAACGAAACAGTCGGGAAAATCTCCCATTATCGTAGAGATCCGCATTATTAATCTCAGGAGCCTGTGTAGCGTTTATAGGAAGTAGTGTTCTGTCATGATGCCTGCAAGCGGTAACGAAAACGATTTGAATATGCCTTCAGGAACAATAGAAATCTTCGTGCGGTGTTACGTTGAAGTGGAGCGGATTATGTCAGCAATGGACAGAACAACCTAATGAACACAGAACCATGATGTGGTCTGTCCTTTTACAGCCAGTAGTGCTCGCCGCAGTCGAGCGACAGGGCGAAGCCCTCGGCTGGTTGCCCTCGCCGCTGGGCTGGCGGCCGTCTATGGCCCTGCAAACGCGCCAGAAACGCCGTCGAAGCCGTGTGCGAGACACCGCGGCCGGCCGCCGGCGTTGTGGATACCTCGCGGAAAACTTGGCCCTCACTGACAGATGAGGGGCGGACGTTGACACTTGAGGGGCCGACTCACCCGGCGCGGCGTTGACAGATGAGGGGCAGGCTCGATTTCGGCCGGCGACGTGGAGCTGGCCAGGGAAAG
>JADMIO011472235.1_pt1 | contig 34725 bp, 28 predicted proteins | sample 8958161 | NCBI WGS metagenome assembly JADMIO01 (sample SAMN16585339, study PRJNA669376) | soil metagenome | isolation source: Crop rotation soil | place: USA: Cullars Rotation, Alabama | collected 2011
CCGCGACTTCAAGTCACGTGAATTCCAAGCTTCGGATCCCACTGTGCTGGAAAGATCCCCGAATCGAATCAGTCCGAACGGCTGGCGCGCATTGCTGCGCGCGACACCGCATCGGGATGATCCGACACTCAAAATAGGTCAGCAGGACCGTTCCTGTCCAGATGGAATTTCTGAATTGGGAAAACCCCGAGGCGCCCGCGCAACGAAACGGGCGAGGGCGCCCGATCGCGGCACCCTCGCCCATCTTGACCACTGTGATGAAGACTACGCCCGGGGGGAGCGGCGCCTTCGCAGGCTCCTCGTGCCGGCTAAAGCCGGCACGCCGGTGAGGATCAGTAGCGACGGTTCGGGCACGGCGGCGGCGAGGTTCGACCAGTCCTGCGGCGTGACTTCCGACCCCGCGGCGCTCAACCCGAAGTTACCCGCGAGCAGGTTGAAGTCGTTGAGGTTGACGCTGCCGTCGTAGTTGAAGTCACCGTCGGTCCAGTTTTTCCCGGTCTGTCCGAAGTTGCTCGCCAGCTTGTTGAAGTCACTCAGGTTCACGGTGCCATCCAGCGTCGCGTCGCCGTAACGCGTCTCGCGGAAGAGCACCGCGGTGGCATCGACGGTGCCGAAGATCGCCGGCACGCTGGAGAGCGCGCTCGCCTCGCCGTAGCCGATCGCGAAGTGGTTCGCGTCGCCGTTGCTGGTAGTGATGCCCTGGCCGGTCCACGCGCCGCCGTTGTAGCCGGCCTTGATCTGGGCTTGGATCGTCGCCAGCGGGCTGGTGGCGGCGGGCGCGTAGTCAACGACGAACGCGTTGTTGGAGATGTCGAGCTTGGCGGTGGGCGTCGTGCCGCCGGCGATCAGCAGCCGGTTAGCGCGGCCGGTTCCGGTGGCGGTGCCGTTGGCGAGCACTTTCATCGTGCCTTCCAACACGCGCAGCGTCTCGACGCGCACCGAGTTCACCGCGGCGGTGCCGGCGCCGCCCTTGAAGATCGAGATCGGCTGAGCGGGCGTGGCGGAATAGTTGAGGTTGGACAGAGTCGTCGTGCCGCTTTCGATCACGAGCCCCGTGCTCTGCGTGAGCAACACCGGTGCGGAGATCGTGTGGCTGCCCGCGACGCTACGGATTTCCGGCGACCCGCCCGCCAGCGTGATCGTCGAAGCGCCGCTGATCGTGTAGCCGCTGGCGTTGTTAAACTGGATGTTTCCCAACGTCGTAGGCGTGTTGGCGGTGACGGTGACGGCGCTTCCGACCGGGCCGAAGAGCGCGCCGCTGTTGGCGCCGTTGGGCACCGCGCCGACCAGCCACTTGCTCGCGTCGTTGATGTTGCCGCTGGTGCCGGTCCACTCGGGCAAGGCGCTGAACGTGCCGTTGGAGTTCAATCGCATGACCGACAAACCGCCGGGGGAGAACACGCGCAGGAACTCGTCGCCGGCGTTGGTGACGTAGAGGTTACCGGCGGCGTCGAACGCGGCTTCACCGCGCGACGTTGTGCTGGTGAACGTGTCGAGGGTCATCACGTTGCGCAGGTCCGGGATGCCCGCCAGCAGCGGGACGATCAGCGAGTCGCCGCCCGACTGCTGGATCGCCATGTAGCGTCCGTCGGGGCTGACGTCGTGGCCAATGACTTGGCGAAGCACGTCCTGCACGCCGTCAACGCTGAGGTTCCCGTCGATGCCGAGGTCGCGCGACTCCGTCAGCGAGTTGAACAGCACGGTGGTGCCGTCGTTGGCGGTGACGACGACTCCGACCTCGTTGCCGTCGGAGCGGTTCTGGCTGACGTACAGCTTTCCGTCGTATCGGCGCGACATGTCGGTGATGATTCCGCCGCTGACGGTCGTGTCGCTGATCATCACGCCGTTGAGCTTCATCGTGGGGATGCCGTTGTAGGGGAGCGTGCTGCCGTTTATGTCAAATCGCCACATGCTGTTGAGCGTGCCGTCGGCGCCGAGGTCTTCATCGATCTCGTGGATGACCAGGTTTCCACCGGCGGTGCTGCCGGTCACGACCATCGAGCCGACCGATCCGTGGTTGAGCGTATTGGTCGGTGCGCCGGTGGGGAGGCTGGAGCCTTGACCGACGAGCACCTGCACGCCCGAACCGTCCGAGACGTTGGCGTCGGTGCGGTAGATGGTGCCGGTGGCGTCGGCCCAGTCGGCGATGTAGAGCTGCCCCGCATCGTCGAGCTGGAGGCGCCACGGGCTGGAGTTGCCGCCGCCGACGAAGTTGGCGATCAGCCCGGCGTCGCGGGCCGTGTCGCCTTGCCCCACTGCGTCGGTGTAGTCGCCGTTTAGGAGGTAGATGCCGTCGGTGACGCTGCGACCCAGGACGGTCGGCAGCGAGCGGGCGTTGGCGACGTAGGTCCGTCCGAACAGCGCGCCGTTGCTCGGGTTGCGGTTGATCGCCAGACCGTTGACGCGCTCGTAGTTGAAGAGGTTCGAGTCGTCGCTGATTTGAAGCGGCGTGGCGACGCCCGGCGCGGAGGCGAACGCGTAGCCCGGACCGGAATTCTTGACCGCGACGATTGAGTAGTTCACCGCGCCGTTGCGGCCGAACGTGATCGAGCCGCGGTTCTGCGCGCCCAGCGACGATGCGACGCCGTCGCGAATGACCGTCACGCCGTCGGCATTTTCGTTCAGCCGGAACGTGACCTGCCCGGCGACTTCATTCACGCCCGAGGCGTACGGCGCGCCCAACGCCGCCGAGGCGGCGCAGGAAAGAATTGCAGTGGTAGCCAATGCGGTGGATCGACGACGCGTCATGAGAAAACTCCCTTCCGAGGAGATAATTGTTCACAACCCCAAATGGCCGCGCAGAGATGCTGCGAAAACGGTTGCATTATGGCGGAAAGAGGCCCAATTTGGGAACAGGGAAAGTCGATTAATCTGGTCCAAATTAACGCAACCGCGGGCGCGAGTTGCCTCACACACGTCGCAACCGCTACGGGCGGATGGTGAAGGTCGTGGGCTCACCTCTAGGGTTCGGCCCCGACTTGCGAGCCACTCCGTGAATGACCCTGCATGGGAACCACGCATGTGCAGACTGGTTTCATGCGCACTTGCGCCCGTGACCCCGCGGCGTCGGTGACTGACCGAAAATGCAGGGCATGTTACGGTGCGGCAATGTTGATCGGAATCCTCAGCGACACGCATGGCCGGGCGGACGCGATGGCGAACGCGATGCGTCTATTGCGCTCGCGCGGCGCCGAGTTCTACTTCCACTGCGGCGACATCGGCTCGCAAGCGGTGCTCGACGAGCTGTCTGGGAAACCTGCGTTGGCGGTCTGGGGCAACACTGATCCGGTCCAGCGGCTGGCGCGATATGCGCAGAATATCGGCGTAAACGTGGCCGATCCACTCGGTGAAGTCGAGCTGGCGGGAAAGCGCTTCGCCGTCACGCATGGCGACGACTATCGGATCGTACAGCGAATCCTCGCGGAACAACGGCACGATTATCTGCTTCTCGGGCACAGCCATGTGCGAGCCGATCAGCGCGAAGGCGCGGTGCGCGTCATCAACCCCGGCGCGCTTTATCGTACGGCACAGAAGACGGTGGCGCTGTTGGATACCGTGGCCGATCGGTTGGAGTTTTTGACGATCGAGTAGAGCTCGAAACGCGAAGACGCCGAGGCGCCAAGAGCGCGCAGGAATATGGCATGAACCGCAGATTGCGCAGCCCTTGACTGATTTGACCGGTTCGATTCCCGCGCCGCAGCGTTGCTGCTAGAATGTCTGCCGGCGATGGAAGACCTCCCCGTTAAAATTCGCAGCTTCAAGCCGTCGGACCTGCCGGCGTGCCGGAAGCTTTACGTCGAAGGATTGCTCGGCGGGAAGCTGGCGGAGAACGACACGGGCCTGGACATCGACGACATCGAGTTCGCCTACATGCGCACGCCCGGGAACCACTTCTGGGTCGCCGAGACCGCCCAGGGCGAAATCGTCGGGATGATCGGCGTGCAGCATCACGACGAGGGCGTCGGCGAGATCCGCCGCCTGCGCGTGCGTCAGGAGCTGCGCCGGCGCGGGATTGGGTCCAAGCTGGTCGAGACCGCACTGAAGTTCTGCCAGGACCAGCAGTACCTGAAGATCACGCTGGACACGTTCGTCGAGCGCGACGCGGCCATCAAGCTTTTCGAGAAGTTCCGCTTCCGCCACAGCCGCACGCGGCAGGTCTCCGGGGGGAAAGAGCTGATGTACTTCTACCTCGACCTGTACATGGGCGAGCCGCGTCCCGCGACAAAGTCGTGAGATTGGCCAGTACCACTTCTGGTTGAGCGTTTTGTACGCGCTGACATGCGATGACCTCTTCCAACCCCATGCCCACCGAGCTCGAGCGGAAGCTGTATTACGACGGCATCCAGCTCTTCAACGAGCATGACTTCTTCGAGGCCCACGAGGTTTGGGAAGACATCTGGCACATGGCATACGGGATCAAGCACGACTTTTACCAGGGCATGATCCAGTGTGCGGTGGCGCTGGAGCATTATCGCCGGTCGAATCCGCGCGGCGTGCTGAGCCTGTATCGCAGTTACCAGCCGAAGTTCCGCAACGTGCCGGACGTGTTCATGGGGCTGGAAGTGCCGAAGTTTCTCGGCGCGATGCGAGAGGTGCTGCTGCCGGTCGTTGAGGCCGATCCGCTGCCGGAGCGCGGGCAGATCGAGCTGGACATGTCGCGCACGCCGAAGATCGAATTGATCTACGATCCCTTCACGACGGGCGAGGCCGAGAAGTACAACCGGCCGGAGAAGTTCTAACTTTACACAGATACGCGGAGAAACGACGAGGGCGATCGCCGCATGGAGATCGCCCTCGGTTGGATTCGTCAAACAGTTCGCGCGAATCAGTGACGGCGGCGGCGGAGCATGCCGAGCCCGCCCAGCGCCAGAACGGTCAACGATGCCGGCTCGGGCACGACGTCAACCGAAACGTTGTCCACCAATCCGAACAACAGTTGCCGCGAAACCGCGTCGGCCGACGCGCCGGCGTTGCTGTCGAAGTAGCCGAGGAAGATGTCATCGCCGCCCAGCGCGCCCGCGGTCGCGGTGGCGATCAGCTTCCCGTCCACGCTCCAGGTAACCGTGTTGCCGCTCTTGGTGATGACCCAGTCGCGCCAGGCGAAGCCGGCCGCGCCGGCGGCAGGCGCGCCCGTTTGAGTGGCGGGGAACAGCGCCGTCTGCGCGGGCGGAATCGCGCCCTGGAAGCTGCTGTAATACGCGTTGGAGCTGTTGGTCACGCCCGCGGTGTTGCCCGCGGCGTAGGCGCCACTCGTCTCGGCCAGCGGCGCGCCGGGCGCGATGTACGCGCGATAGTCGGTCGCGCTGCCGCCGTCGTTGGTCGCGGCGAACATGACGCCGTTAAGCGTGCCGCCGGGGAACTGCGCCGTGTTCTCGGCGCTGCCGATGCCCGCGTCGAGCAGTTGCGTCGTGCCGCTGCCGCCGCCGGGGAACGGACCCTGGAAGTTCTGCCACGCGTCGAATCGCAGAACGTAGTCGCCCGTGAAGTGCTGGTTGATCGGAGAGACGCTCACGCCGCTGAAGACGCCCGGCGTCGTGCCGAAGACGTTCGCTTCGAGCTTCACGCCGCGCGTCGTGCCGCCAACCGAATGCGGCGCGCTCGGAATTCCGACCGTCGAGTAGTCGAAGAAGAAGTTCGCTTCGTTGTTGAGATTGTTATTCGCCGTGTCGCCCGCCACCGACGAGTTGAACATCCAGTTGGCGGTGTGATCGACGTCGAAGTTCTCGACGTAGAGCGGAAACGCCTGAGCCGACGTGGCCAAACCGAGCGCAACCGCGGCGGCCGCGCCGAACAATGCCTTATGACGCATCATGTGCAGATCTCCCGTTCCAATTTCCAGCGTTGCAGAAGTGCCCCAAGCCGAAAAAGTAACCCGAGGCGGGGAGGATTTCAAGAAAAAAGGGATCGCTCTGCCGACATATTTCATAAGCATCGCCCGCAGGGGTTACCCAGATTCCCACCCGGGGAAGCACCCGGCGCGCTGTGTGCCCGGTCCTCATGTCATTTCTGTAACGCTGCTCATGGATTTCAGCACCGGCGCGGTCCCCCGTGAACCCCACTAGAACGAAATGATTCTCTAACACGCGCCTCAAATCATCTCTCTCCCTCCCGGACGCAGGTCTCTGAGCGTAACCGCGAAGAGCCGGATGCACTTGCGCCGAACGATCCGGGTCTTCGCGGGTACGCTCAGACCCGGCGTCTGACAGGGCGCGCCCGATGCGTTCTGCTCGTTCATCGTAGAACAAATGCCCACCACAGGTCCTTGTCGCGGGGGGCCTTCGCGACGAACTCCCATCCAGCTGGCGCGAGCGGCTCCGGCGCACCCGTGCGTTGGATCATCAGCAACACCTTCGGGTGCCCGTCATCGCGCGCGAGCTTTGATGCATCGCTCACCCACGTGATCGTCCGCGCGACGTAGACGCCCACCTCGGGCGGTGGGCGCTTGCCGTCGGGGTGCGCGTTGTAAATCTCCGCATTGGGATAGCGCGTCGCGATCACCTCCGCCAACGGTCGAAGCTCGGCGCGGCCCTGGCGCGTGTGCCGGTATCCGGCTATGAAGATCGCCTGCATCGCGAGCATCAAGAGGAATGTTGTCAGCACGATCGAGCCGCGCCAGCGTCGCCGCGCGACGATCACAATGACGAGTACGACTGCCGCCGCGATGGCGACAATCGTGCCGAACCTTCGCGAATCCCAACCGATGGCCGGCGTCCAAGCGGCCGCGAGCGGGAAGCCGACCGCGATCGCAGCGAGCACGAACAGGTGGAGCGATTCGAGCGCGACCTGAAGCTTGTGCGGCGCGCGCGAGAGATCGCAGAACGCGATCGCGCAGACCGCCGCCGCCGCGGGGATCATCGGCAGCATGTAGCGCTCGGCCCGGTCCTTGAAGAAGCTCATGATCAGCAGCGGCACGACCAGCAGCGCTGATGCATAAATGAGCCGCGTGTTGTCGCGCTTCGTCAGCGCGACGACCGCACCGATCAATCCCGCGACGAGAAATACCGACCACGGCACCGCGTACGGCACGACGCCGAGATAGCTGTACCAGCGGTCGGGCTTTGATTCGGTCGCATCAACCCGGCTGACCTCGCTGAACCACACGCCCCACGCGCGCGGCTCGCGCCCCAGCACGTACCCGAACCACGGCAGCGCGACGAGCAGCATGACCAGCAAACCCAGGATGATTGCTCCCCACCTGAGCGGCTTGCCGCTTCGCGAACACAACGGCGCCGCAATCGCCACCGGCACCACCGTCGCAACCAGCGCCACCGGACCCTTGCTCAACAGCGCAAGTCCCAGCGCCACCCCAGCGCCGATGCACCCGCTCCACCAGCGCGATTCAAACACCGCGCGCGCGATGAACACGTTCGCGATGGCGACCCACATCGCCAGGTAAACGTCCGTGGTCGCGTACCGGCAGAACCGCAACATGAGCAGCATCGACCCAGCCGCACATAAAGCAGTAAGTCCCGCGCGGGAGGGCGAGGATCCTGCCGAGCCGGGAATGGCAAGCGCGCGCATCATTGCAAACGTAGCAAACAGAACGACGCACGCCCCCACGAGCGCAGGGAATCGCACCTCCCACGCGAGCCGTCGAAACGCCGCGTCGCGCACCGCCGCGTCGGGGCTGCCAATCCCCGTCAGCGTCCGGTGGGAAATCACCGCCGCTGTGATCCACGCCGCCAGCGGCGGCTTGGCCAGCCGCGTCTCGCCCTGAAGCGTCGGCAACAGCCAGTTGCCGGTGCGGCGGATTTCCAGCGCCGTCGCGACATTGAGTCCCTCTGCGCCGTTGGAGAATTCGAGCATCGGCAGCGTCGGCGCGACGGCTGCGAAGAACGTCGCCATCAGCGCGATTGCCACAAAGTTCTGTCGCTGTTGCGGGATCATGAGTGGCGCGATTGGACGATGCGGTCGTAAATTCCAAGCAGATTTCGCAGATGATTCTCATATGACAGCCGCGGCCGAAGCTCCAGACATGCCGCGGACATCCGCGCGCGCAGCTCCGGGTCGAGCATTTTTCGCATCGCCTCGGCGAGCGCATTCACGCCCGTCGGATCGTCGAGCACGAACCCGTGCACGCCGTCTGTCATGATCTCGCACGCCCCGTTAAACCGCGTCGAAATCACCGGCACGCCCATCGCCAAAGCTTCGAGCACCACGAGGCTGCACGGGTCGTGCTTCGTCGGGAGGACGAAGAAATCCGCCTGCCGGTAGAACGGGCGCGGATCGCTCACCTCGCCGACGAAGTGCTGGCGGCGCGACATCGGCGCAAGCCGCTCCTTGCCGACGACGAGCAGCTCCAGACGCGGGTCAGCCATTTCCGAAGCGATCATCGCTTCGCGCAACCCTTTGCGCTCAACATCCTGGCCGATAAAAAGCGCTTTAACGGTATCACCCTGGAGTCTGGGTGCAGGCTCGAAGCGGTTCAGGTTCACGGCGTTAAACAGGATCGGCGAGTGCGCGTCGTCCAGCACGTAGTGCGATCGGAACGCGCGGCGGACGTATTGTGATAAGCAAAGCACGACGGGCGGAGTCTCGCCGGTGAGCAGCGCGCGTTCGACGTCCGCCATCGCCTTGCGGCGCGGATTGAAGTGAGTGCTCCATCGATCCATCGCCGCGATGGCGATGCCGGCGTGGGGGTGATACACGTCGGAGCGTCGCACGGGCAGCATCGCGTGGACGATGTCGTAGTTGACGTGGTCGAGGTGCGCGTCAAGTGAATCGAGCATGCGGCGGTATCGCCCGACGCGAGTGAATCCGTCACCCGCAAGATCGACGCGCATCACGCCCGCTGGCACTTCGGCAAAGCTCGTCGCGGCGAGCGAGACGTCGTGCCCCGCGCGCCCCAGGGCGGCGGCGAGATCGATCGTGTAGCGCTCGGCGCCGCCGCGGGCGGGGTCGGCGTGGAGGATGACCAGCAAGACTTTCACGTGCGGCGAAGGGTATCCCGGAGTGGTCGAATTGGCACATTCCGTGGCTCGTTTGAAGGGGGGCGAACCCACCGAAACCCTCGATTTTCAAGGATTGGTGGGTTCGGTCTGCATAATCGACTTCTCGAGCGCTTTCGCTTCCTCCAATCAGACACCGGTCTCTGAGCGTACCCGCGAAGAGCCGGATCGCGGGTTGCGCACATTGCGCCGAACGATCCGGGTCTTCGGGAGTACCCTCAGACCCGGCGTCTGACGTTTGATGCGCATCATGAGACCTCCAGTGTTACCGGTGGCGCTGCGCGCGCAGAGCGCTCGGCGCGCAGCGCCGCGCGATTTTTCCGAAGAAATTTTTTACTGCGGAATCGATATGTTCCGAGACGGTTCGCGCCGGCGCAGCAATTCGTCGTGGCGCGCGATCCAGTTCACCTTGCGGTCGATCGCGCGATGCAGGGGATCGACAGATGCGATTTTGCGCTGCAATGCGTATCGTGCTAACCATCGCTGGCGCTGCTCATCGGTCACCGGCAACGCCAAAGTCGAATACCAGAACTGGGCCAGGTCCTTGATGATCCATCTCGACCGAGTCAGACGCGGGAGCGGGCGGACGCGCGCGGCGTCGATCAGGCGAACTTCGCCCGCGCGCTCGTCCGACACGCGCGCGAAGAAGTGGCAGAGGTACAGATCCCGGTGGTGAAGGCTCGCCTCGTGCAAGCGCGCGGCGAGGTCGGCGGTCGGCTCGATGATTTCCGCGAAGGGCAAGCCTTGTTCGATGAGCTTATCGGCGGCGGCGAACCCGCGCAGGTCGTCGAAGATTACGAAGCTCCGCTGGTCGCGCAGCATGCCCCAGCCGATCAAGTCGGCGGTTGGAATGCCTGCATCGACGAGTGCCGCATGCCCGGCAACTTCGGCATCTGCCGGGCTTGTCCCGCGCGACGGCGCGTAGCGCTTGACGTGCCATCGGACAGAAGTGCCGTCCGCGAGCGTCGCGTCCAGCGTGCAGTTCTCGCGGTCCGCAAGCCTCCGCCACGGCTTGATCAGTTCGTGTGTGAAGATTGCTTCGGCGTCGATGCCCAGCTCGCGGAAGACCGGCTGAAACTGCGGCGCGACGCGAAGTTGATCGCTCGAGTTGCCCACAATCGTCATCGCGGCGCTTTCACGGGAGTACGACTTGTGCGGCATCCGGAGTTGTCGCGGGGGTGCGGCGACGCAGGAGCTGCGCGGCCGCATCAAACACCATCGCCGGCGTGACGCGCGTCATGCAGCGGTGGTCCAGCGGACAGTTCTTTTTCTGGCACGGTCCGCAGAACACCGGCACCGACACCTTGCGCTCCTTGCCGAAGTAAATCTCGGTCCACTCCGGGTGCGTCGGCCCGAAGACCGTCACGACCGGCACGTCGAACGCGGCCGCGATGTGCCGCGGGCCGGTGTCATTCGTCACCATCAAATCGCAGCGGCGGATAATTTCCTTCAGTGCGCCCAGCGAACATTCCGCGCGCGACAGATCGACGGCCGCGTGACGCATGTAGCGGTTGACCGCATCGACGATCGGGCGCTCCTTCGGGGCGGCACTGACCAGCACCGTGGCGCCCAGCTCTTCGATCAATCGATCGGCGATCTGCGCGAAATACTCGGGCAGCCAGCACTTGGCCGCCCCGTATTGCGCGCCGGGATTGAGGATGATCATCGGGCGATTCGAGTTTGCCTCACCGATCCCGCAGCGTGCTAGCACGGCTTCGGCGTCGCGGCGCTCGGCGTCGGTGACGAACAGCTCGAGCTTCAGATCGCGCTGCTGCCAGCCGAGGTAATGCGCGATGCCCAGGTAATACTTGACGATCGGCGTGGGGATGAATTTGCCGCGCTCTTTCACCGGCAGCAATTTGTCGGAGAGGAGAAAGCCGCGCCCGTCGCGCTCGTAGCCGACGATGTGATCGATGCCGGCCATCTTGCAGAGCAGGGCGGTCTTGAAGCTGTTGGGCAGCAGGATCGCCAGGTCGAATTTCGCCGACCGCAGCCGCGCGGCCAGGTCGAACATGCCCTTGCCTGCTTTAGCCTTCGTCGGGCCGGTGCGATACGTGATGAGCTTGTCGGCCCAGGGCATGCCCGCGTAGATCGGTTTCACGTATCGGCGAAGCAGGTAACTGATGTGCGCCTGCGGATAAAGCTGGCGGATCGCCCGCAGCGTCGGCGTCGCCATCACGGCGTCGCCCACCCAGCTCGGCTGGACGATCAGGATCTTTTCGGGTCCCGCCATTCGCGAGGTAGTATAGCCGCGGGAACTCAATCCGAAACTCCGGTTGTCTTTCGGACCACCAGCACGTCTACGACTTTTCCCCGGTTCGCATACCACCAGCCGCGGACGGTATTGATCACTTCGAGCTGCTCGCGCAGCGGCGGGGGAGTCGCGTCCCACACCGCGCGCGTCATCACGATCCATCGCGGCCACTCGTACGGCGGGGTTTGCTCGAGGTATCGGTTGTCGCGCTCGGGGCGGATCGTGCCGCCCTGGTAAAACGGCAGGCTGTCTTCCTTGTAATCGATCATGATCGCGTCGCCGCGGCGGGTGGCGCCGTGGTCGATCAGCACCCGCGCGACGCGCGGCGAGATGCGAAGAAACGACGCGTTCGGCAAATACAGGCCGAACAACACCGTGACGAAGAGCATCATGCCGACCCCCATGATCGCGGCCGCGTCGAGCGGGCGGCGGCGCGAGAAGTGAATGTAGACTTCGTACGCGTACGCCAGCGCGACCAGCGAAAGGGCGATCATCGCGAAGACGGCGATCTTCGGCAGCTCGAACGCGCGCAGCGCGAGCCACGGCGTAGAACCAGCGAGCGCGACGACGATCGACCAGACGATCACGACGCGGGCGAACGCGCGCGACTTGAGATCGACGTCGCCGCGGCGGCGCGCGGCGCGGACCAGCATCTCGGCCGTGAGAAACGCCAGCGGCGGGAATATCGGCAGGATGTAGTGCGGGAGCTTGGTCTGCACGATCTCGAAGCCGATCCACGGCCCGATCACGGCCGCCAGCGCGAAGCGGATCGCCGGGACGCGCCGATTGCGCCACGCGTGCACGATCGCGCCGGGTAGCAGCAGGCTCCACGGGAAATATGTCCCCCAGATCGTCAGCAGGTAATACCCCGGCGGGCCCTTGTGGCCTTCTTGGGGGCTCTTCACGCGCTCGAACACTTCCGATCGGAGCGTGCGCATCGTGTACCCGGGCAGCCGCCGCTCGATCGCGACGAGCCAGGGCGCAACGATCGCGGCGGCGATGAGCAGCGCCAGCAGCCAGCGCGCGAATTTGAATCTTGAAATTTGAAATCTGAGATTTGAGAGTTGAGATTTGAGATTTCTCAGAGATAGCGCGTAGAGCGCGATTCCCGTCAGCACGAGAATCCCCGGCACGACTGGGCCCTTCGTGAGAATCCCCAAACCCACCGCGACACCGAGGATGACGAACCCGGCGCACGTCCCTCGCCCGCGCCAAATTGCGTAGAGACAAGTCTCCGCGATCGTCACGAAGAGGATTAGCACGCCGTCGGTGATGCACATTTTCGCCGCGGCGATAGTCAGACCTGATGTCGCGAAGATGAAGGTCGTCGAAAGCGCGCGGCGCGCACCGATCGCTCGCCAAAGGACGGGTGCAATTACGACTAGGGTGAGCGTCACGAATACGGCGGACGGGAAGCGCGCCGCGAACGCGTTGTCGCCGAACGCGCGCATCGCGGTGGCCTGACACCAGTAGATGAAGACCGGCTTCTTCTCGCGCGGCTCGTCGAGAAGGCGGGGGACGACCCAGTCGCCCGATTGGAGCATCTGCCGCGAGGTCTGCGCGTAGCGCGGCTCGTCGCGGTCCCACAGCGCGACCGATCCGTTGCCGATCAGATAGACCGCGAACGACGCGAGGATGACCAGCGCGAGGGTCCGGGGTCGCGCGCCCGCGCCCGCGCCGGCGCCGAGACGATGCATCGGACCGATAAGGTAGGGGAATTTCCGCGCGATGTCGCGTCGCCCGAGGGTTCCTTGACGCGCCGCCGCCGAACCGCATCCTAGCCCACGCGCATGAATTGGTGGCTGGTCGTTGGCATCCTGGTGGCGTCGGCAATCCTGTTGCTGCTGGAGCGGCGCGGCGTGCCGCTCACACTTTCACTCAGCTTTCGCGGCGATATCAAGCGCGAGACCGCCTTCCTCGCGCAATACGGGCAGTCCGTCGCCACGCCGATCGCGGCCGTGCTCGTGTGGCAACTCGACCCGAGGCGGCATTGGGCGGCGCTTGCGCTGCTGGCGGCGGTCTGCGCGACGTCGCTGGCGTCGGTGATCATCAAACGCCTGGCCGGGCGCGTGCGGCCCAATCGCGAGCGGGCCGGACAATTTCTCGGTCCGACCTTCCGGCACGCCAATTTCCGCGAGAGTTTTCCCTCCAGCCACAGCGCCTGCGCGTTCGCGCTCTCGGTCGTGCTCGCGCGTTTTTACCCCGCGGCGGCGGTGACCTTCTGGTCGCTTGCGGTAATCACGGCGGCCTTGCGCTACGTGCTCGACGCCCATTGGCTCAGCGACGTCGTCTTCGGCTGCCTGCTCGGCTACGTCATCGGGCAATACACGCTGGTGACGTTTCAGCACTACCACTGGCTTTGAGCAGCGGTAATTCTTCCAAGTTTGACGAGCCGCGACCGTGAGGGAGCGCTTTGTTCAGGATCGCTCCCTCACGGTCGCGGCTCATCATGTGTCACCATCGTCGTGCGGGTTGGACGACGCGGATACGATTGACGTCATACGCTCATGTCCGGCCGATGGGATTTCTTTTCGCTGGCGGATCAGCTCGGGCGCGCGGTCGAGCGCGCCGAGGCGGACCTGCGTCTCGAGCAGGCGGTCTACGGACTCGACTCGCGCGACGAGAAGGCCATCCAGTCGCTGCTGGCCGACGGACTGGCGCAGCATTACGAAGTCGCGCGCGAGGTGCATTACCCATCATCGGTCGGACGGAAGCTCACGCACCGCCAGCGCTGCGATCTTGTGCTTACTCCCAAGGGTCGGCCGCTGCGACTCGATCGCGCGTCGCCGACGCTGTTCGATCCGGTCGATCTGTGCACCGCGCAGGAGGCGCTGTGGCTCGAAGTAAAAGTCGCCTATCAATTTCGCGAGGGCGCCGTCCGTCACGGCGGTTACGGCGCGCAGTGGCGCAACGCCGTCGTCGAAGACTTGCGCAAGATGGAGGCCGAGCCGCTGATTCGCGAGGCCGGGCTCGTGCTGGTGGTGTTCACCGAATCGCAGCAGATCCTCGAAAAGGACGTCGAGCTGTTCGAGATCGTGCTGGCGCAGAAGGAAGTCCTGGCCGGCTTCCGGCAAGTGCGAAGCGTGCCGGTGCTGGAGCGAATGGGTCATCGGGTGTGTACGGTCGCGGTGTGGCCGACGATCCAACGGTAGGTAAATAGTCGCAAGTCCGGTAGCCGCGTCGTTGAAATTCGAAATCCGAATATCGAAATCCGAAACAAATCCGAAATTCGAATGCCCGAAACGCAGACGGCGCCGGATCTGTGTTTTCCGCGTTCGGTATTTCCCCTTTGTTTCGGATTTCGATATTCGGATTTCGGATTTCCCGTGCCGGGCCCCGTGGCCCGGCACAGGCTTTGCACTCCCACCCCCAGACCACTTACAGGGAGAACCCCATGCTCACTGCGCTCGCTACGCTTGGTACTGCCGGCCTGCTCGCTCAGGCCGTTCCCAACCTGCTTTGGTTGGCGATCGTCTTTTTCATCATCGCGATCGTCGCGTACGTGCTCGGCGCCCGCGGGGTGGCCGGCATGAGCGCCGGCATCGGTCGCACGCTGCTGTTCGTGTTCCTCGTGCTGGCGATCATCTTCGTGATTGTCAGCTTCGTGAACCGCGCCTAGCCGGCTCGTTGGCCGGTCCTGTCTTCCGCGCGCGCACACCCCGTGCGCGCGTCGGGACGCAATGGCTTTTGGCACCGGCCGCAGCGCGTTCTCCTTGCACGCGTTGCGGTCGGTTGCTAACGGGAAACGATGGCCGCCTTCGAGCGCTCCGCCGGCGTCGTGGTCTTCCGCGAAGATCCGCACGTCCCCGGCGGGCGCTCGTTTCTTTTGCTGGACTACGGGCGATTCTGGGATTACCCCAAAGGCCATGTCGAGAAGGCCGAGGACGACGAATCGGCCGCGCTGCGCGAGTTGGCCGAGGAAACCGGAATCCGTGACGCGCAGCTCATCGGCGGGTTCCGCGAATCGATGACCTATTTCTTCCGCCACCCGCGCCGCGGATTGATTCGCAAGCAAGTAGTCTTTTTCCTCGCCCGCACCCAACACAAGCGCGCCAAGGTCAGCCACGAGCACGTCGGCTACGCGTTCCTGCCCTTCGAACAAGCTCTGGAGCGGCTGACGTATCCAAGCGCCAAAACGATCCTGCGACAAGCTGCGACGTTCCTCATGCAACATAAACCTGAACTGGCGGCGGACACGTCAGAACGTCGCGAGCCCCGACGCCGGAATGACGGTCATTCTCCGGTCCCGGTCCAGCCCATGCAGCAGTACCCACTTCCCTTTCAGCCTCCACGTCGCAACATCCGATAACACAAATTGCCGGCATGTCCCGGCCGCCGCCGTTTCTTGAATTCCCCGAACGCGCCGGGAACAATGACGCGCGGGATTGGGGTTAGCTCGAGCCGGGCCTCGCGCGCATCGCATCCGCGGGCATTCCTTAGCCGTATCCCGTCACGTGGTCGCGCGCCCGGCAGATGGACGGACATTGAAACTCCTCTCGGTCGATCAGCTCGAGCTGATCGAAGGCCATCTCGCCGTGCTCCTGGCGCGCGTCTTCCGCGAAGGCGCCCTTGCGCCGCTCAACCGACTGATCCAGGACTATGTGCTAGCCGGCGGCAAGCGCATCCGGCCGCAGTTGTGCGTGTGGACGTACGAGAGGGTCTCAGGAGAAGGGTCTAGGGTCTCGGGTTTAGGGTCTAGGGTGTCAGGCGCCGATGCATGGTTCTTCCCTAGACCCGAAACCCTAGACCCTAGACCCTACCTGCTTGACCTCGCCTGCGGCTGGGAGCTGTTCCACACGTTCCTGCTCGTTCACGACGACATCATCGACAATGCCGACGTTCGCCGCGATGCGCCGGCGCTGCACCGCTCGCTCGCTTCGCTGGACGGGCACTCTCCCAAGTTCGGGATGAACCTCGGTATCGTCGCCGGCGATCTGCTCTTCAGCGCGGCCATGCGACTGTGGCACGAGATCGACCTGCCGGCCGACGTTTACAAACAGGAGCTCCGCCTCTTCTCGCGCATCGCGTGCACGACCGGCTTCGGCCAGGCGATCGACATCTGCCAGTCGCACGTCCCGATCGACCGCGTGCCCGAGGAACTGCTGTTGCGCGAGTACCATTGGAAAACGGCCGCGTACACGTTCGAAGGCCCGATGCTGACCGGCGCGATTTTGGCCGGCGCCGATGAAGCCGCGCAGGCCGCGATTTCGCGCTACGCGCTGGCGCTGGGGCAGGCGTATCAGCTTCAGAATGATCTGCTCGATCTGGCACACGCCGCGCATGCCGGAAGCGATCTGGTGCAGGGCAAGCGCACGGTCGCGCTTCTCCGCGCTCGCGCCGTGATGGCTAGCTCTTCGCGAGCTGAATTCGACGACACGCTGGACCAGCTACAATCCGGCCGCGGCGACGCCGTCGCGCTGGCCGAAAACTTGCGCATTCGACTGAAGCGAAGTGGCGCCGCCGAGCAGACGCGCGAGTTGATCGAGCGCTTCCTCGAAGAGTCCCGCGCCGCCGCGAATGATCCGGCCCTGGGGTCCCATCTCTCGACGGCGATGCTCGAACTGCTCGATCGACTTACGACCGACTACTTCAATTAAAAGTATCACGGGTTTTCCAACCCGTGCGGGAGCGCGACGGCACGGCTTGGAAACCCGTGATACAGTTGCCGTCACACCGGTGGCAGAAGGTGCTCGAGCACTTTCGCGCTGCACAGCACGCCCGGAATACCCGCCCCCGGATGCGTGCCCTGGCCAACGAAATACAGGTTCGCGATGTCCTCACTCCGGTTGTGAAATCTCCAGTACGCCGATTGCCGGAACGTTGGCTGAATGCTGAAGCCCGTGCCGTGCATGGTGTTCAGCTCGTCGCGGAAGTACTCCGGCGTCACGTAGAAATCTTCCACGATGCAATCGCTCAGCCCCGGCAGCGCGACCCGCTCCAGGTGCTTTACCACGAGGTCCCGGTACCGTGGCCCCATCTCTTTCCAATCCGTCCCCGACAGAAGATTCGGCACCGGCACGAGCACGTACCAGCAATCGCACCCCGGCGGCGCCAGCGACGGATCCGTCGCCGTCGGCCGGTGCAGGTAAAGCGAAAAGTCGCTCATCTCCAGCTTGTGCTGGTCGAACATCTCGCGCAGGAGCTGCTCGTATTTCTCGCCAAGGATGATCGTGTGATGCGCGACCTCCGGGTACTTCCGCGTCGTGCCGAAGTAAAGGACGAACAGGCCCATTGAATAGGTACACCGCGATATCGCTGCGTCGTTCCAGCGTGCACGATGCGAAGCAGCAACTGAGTTGCGATACACGAACGGCGCATCGCCATTACACACGACGGCATCGGCTGCAAATCGGTCATCGCCCTTGGTATGAACTCCGATGACAGCAGACGAGTACGTGCCGTACCGATGCACGTCGGCCGGATCATCCCAACGAATTGTTCCGACGAGCTCAGCCAGATCCACGATGTCAAGCCGCTCCGCCGCAACATTGAACCGAATAAGGATCCCTTCCTCCTCCATCAACCGCTCTATCGCCGCGACGATCGCTCCGGTCCCACCCATCACGAACCAAACACCGTACTCGCGCTCTAGGTAATGGATCAGCGAGTAGATGCTCGTCGTCGTGAACGGGTTGCCGCCGACGAGGAGTGGCTGGAAGCTGAAAACGCGGCGGAGCTTGTCGTCCCTGATGTACTTGCACGTCATCTGCCAGACGGTCCGCCACGTGCCCAGGCGAAGCAGGTCGGGCGCGCATTTCAGCATCGACCAGAAACTGTCGAACGGTTTGTCGCCGAGCTGGGTGAAGCCAATGTCGAAGATGCGCTTGGAATGCGCGAGGAAGCGGAGGTAGCCGTCGCAGTCGGCCGACTCGAATTTGCGAATCTCGGCAAGCGTTTGCTCGATCGTGCCGCCGTAATCGAATGTCGATCCGTCGGCGAATTGGATGCGGTACCACGGGTGCAGCGGGACGAACGTGACGTAATCCTCGCGGCGCTTGCCGAAAAGCTGCCACAATTCGTCGAAGAGAAACGGCGCGGTGATGACGGTAGGCCCGGCGTCGAACGTGTAGCCGTTGCGCTTGAAGACGCGGGCGCGACCGCCGAGTTGATTCCCCTTTTCGAGCAGCGTGACGTCGTAGCCGCGTTTGCGGAGGCGCAGCGCCGCCGCCATCCCGCCGAACCCGCCGCCGATCACGATCGCCTTCATTTCAGTATCACGGGTTTCCAACCCGTGCCGGGAGCGGAGGCACGGGTTGAAAACCCGTGATACGTTTCATTCGGTCTCGACGCTGATGTCGGTAAACGCCAGCACTGGCTTACCGCCGATCGCGTGCTTCGTCGCGAACTTCACGCCCTTGTAGTCGTGGTAATCCTCCCACGTGAATCGGGTCGGCTTCCCGCCGGCGGGGATGAAATCCCAGTGGCGGACCATGTAGTCGCTGGGATCGACGTACAAGTTGTACTGGTCCGTCGGCGTCATGCCGACGCTTTCGAAGCTCAGGTGCAGCACGTGATAGTTCTTGCCGTCGATCGTCTGGTCCGCCTCCAGCGATCGCTTCACGCCCGGGTCCATCACCTTCAATGGGGCCATCAGCCAATACGTGTCGTTCGTCCACGCGCCGAAGGCTTTTTTCGCGTCTTCGGAATCGTTCGGCCCGTTCAGCTTCGCGGTGACCGGTCCTTTGGAACCTAGGTTCACCGTGTCGGTGTGATTCTTTACGTCCCAATCGTGCGCCCGCATCTGCGGCGGCTTGCTGCCGTTGCCGCGGCCTTGGATCACGAACGTGTACTTCACGCGCGTCACGTGCTGCCATGCATCCGCGCCGCTCGCTTTCATCACGCGCTCGGCCAGCTCGTCGGCGGTCATCGTCGAAGCCGCCGGCGGCGCCGTCGGCCCGAGCATCAGCATCACGGCCATCCCCGCGATCATCACGTTCATTCGTCGCTCCTTGCGCGTGCGTGTTTTGAAATTCGAACCGGCCCGGCAATCATTATTCAAACCGCAGATGCCCGACAAAGTCAAAATCCCGCGCGCGATCGGCGCGCTATTCATCATCGTCGCGACGCTGCTCGCGTACGTCCCGGCGATGCGCGGCGGGTTCATCTGGGACGACCCGGATTACGTCATCAACAACGACAACCTCCGCACGGTCAATGGTCTGGCGCGCATCTGGTTCGTCCCGAAATCGCTGCCACAGTATTACCCGCTGGTGCACACGACTTTCTGGCTCGAATATCACCTGTGGCAGCTCAATCCACTCGGTTATCACGTCACGAACGTCCTGCTGCACATCGGATCCGCGCTGCTGCTTTGGAAGCTGCTGGAAATGCTGGAGGTTCCCGGCGCATGGCTCGCCGGCGCGATCTTCGCGCTGCATCCGGTGCAAGTCGAATCGGTCGCGTGGATCACCGAACGGAAGAATGTTCTCTCGGGACTCTTCTATTTCGCAAGCGCCCTCTGCTACTTCAAATTCGCTCCGATCATCTCAGACGCCGGTTCTGAGCGTACTCGCGAGGGGCCGGATCGCCTGCGCCGCTGGAAATGGTACTGGATCGCAATCGCGCTGTTCCTCTGCGCGCTTCTGAGCAAGACCGTCACCGCAACCCTTCCCGCAGCCATACTCGTCATTCTCTGGTGGAAGCGGGGGCGCATTACGTGGCGCGACATCGCTCCGCTGATCCCGTTCTTCCTCCTCGGCGCTGGGCTCGGCGCCGTCACCGCGTACCTCGAACAATCCCACGTCGGCGCCACCGGCGAGCGGGTCGCGGAGCTGAACCTTTCGATCGCGCAGCGCATCCTCATCGCCGGACGCGCGATCTGGTTTTACGCCGGTAAGCTGTGCTGGCCGCACCCGCTCGTATTCATTTATCCGCGCTGGGACGTGAATCCCCACGTTTTGTGGCAATGGCTCTTCCCAATTGGTGTCGTCATCGTGCTGCTTATCCTGTGGCGAAACCGCAAGCGGTGGGGGCGCGGTCCGCTTGCGGCCGCGCTGATCTTCTGCGGCACGCTGTTCCCGGCATTGGGATTTCTAAACGTCTACCCGATGCGATTCAGCTTCGTCGCCGATCACTTTCAGTATCTCGCCAGCGCCGCGCTGATCGCGCTCGTCGCGGCCATCCTCGTGCGCCTCGTGAAGCAGTGGAGCCTCGTGGTGCTGATCCCATTGGCCGTGCTCACCTTCAACCGCGGCTTCGCCTACGCCAACGCCGAAACGCTCTGGCGAGACGCGCTCGCGAAAAACAATCGCTCGTGGATGGTCTACACGAATCTCGGCAACGTCCTGGTCGCCAAAGATGAGCTCGACGAGGCCGAGCGACTCTACAACGCCGCGCTGGACCTGGCGCCGTACCTGCACGACACGCACACGAACGCCGGCATGATGCACGGCTACCGCGGACGAAACGCCGACGCGATTCGCGAGTTCGAAGAGGCCTTGCGCATCAACCCCACCTTCGCGCCCGCGCATTACGGCCTCGGGCAGGTCTGCGCGCGCATGCACCAACTCGACGACGCCGAGCGTGAGTTCCGCGCCGCGCTTCGCTCAGCGCCGGAATATCCCGAAGCGAATTATCGCCTGGGCGTGATCCTCGAATCGCGCGGCGCGATCGACGAAGCGATCGTCCACTACCGCGCGGCCGTCACGAGCAAGCCGGATTTCCCCGAAGCTCGCTTCAATCTCGGCAACTGCCTGCTGCGCAAAGGCCGGCTCGATGGAGCGATCGGGAACCTGTTTGAGGCCGTGCGCGTGAAACCAGACTTCGCCGAAGCATGGACCAGCCTCGGCGGCGCCCAGCTCGTGGCCGGGCATCCCGAAGACGCGGCCGCATCGTTCAGGCGCGCGCTGCAACTGAATCCGAATATCGTCCCCGCCCAGCGCGGCCTCGCCGCGGCGATGCGGCAAATGCGACGATGAGAGTTCATGCCGCTGCGTCCAGCGGCATCCGGAGCTCGGACCGAAGATGAGCGATGCGCTGCACGAGCGACTCGACGCGCGTTCGCTTCTGCCGGATTGGGTCGGTCAGCTCCTCGATCCATGCCAGCGTCTGCCCGGGCAGGCTCAGCGGATCGTCGAGCGCGGTCGTATTTTTCCACCGCCGGATCAGGCGATCGACGCGGCGCTGCGTGTCCCAGCGCAGGATAGCCCACAGCGCGACGAACCAGATCAATAGGAACGTGACGTTCTTCAAGAGGTAGCTCACGCCCAGCAATTGCACGATGAGGAAGCTGATTTTTTTTGCCGATGCGTCAAAGCCCGGCGCCAGCGCGATCTCCAGCACCGGCTGCAAGAACGGGAACCAAAGCACCGCGCCGATCGTCAGCAGCCAGCGGAACAGCGGGCTCACGATGCCGTATTTGCCGGCGACGCGCTCTTCGACCGCGTCGCGCTGGCGATCGATCGCGGCCGCGAGCCGGCGGCGCAGGTCCGACGCCGCGGCGTCGGCGAAGAGGTCGTCCCACAGCTTTCGATTCTCGTACAGGGCCGCCACCGTCGGCGTCGTGTGGTAAAGGTGCGCGAATGCGGATTGCACGAGCGTTGAGACGGATCGGGAGCTCGGGTTCAGATACACGTCGAGGACGACCCCCGCTGAAGCGGGGGCCGCCGAAAGATTGCGCTTCAAGAGCGCCAGCACGGGTGAAAGCAGCGCGTCGATCACGTTGACGATCGGCCAGCGCGATAACCGCCGGTGCAGCGCGGGCTCGAGCAAGCCCAGACGGTGCCCCGGATCATCCGCGAGCCGCGGCAGCGCTTCATCCACGAGCGGCGTCGCGACGCGCTCGGCCAGCAGCTCTTCGGCATCGCGCTCCAGCCGCTGAAGGGATTCCAGCCGCTGCGGCAAGTCCTGACGGTCGAGCCATGACAGGAGGGATCGATCCTGCCGGCGCAGCGCGAGCTGCTGCGACGCGCGCACCACGTCGCTCGATCGCTCCCGCGACAGGAGCTGCCGCAGCGCGCCCAGATCTCCGCTGGCCGGCTGCGTTGCGCTGATCGCGAACACGCGCGGGGGCGCAGGCAAGTTCAGCGTTCGCGCGACTCGAGCGCCGAAATCAGTCTCAAGCTGCTCGACCGCCGCGGCGCCGTCGCGCGCGGCGAGCTGATCGATCTTGTTCAGCGCGAACACGAAATTGGCCGGATCATTTCCCTCGGCCACCGTCGCGAGCAGCCGCTGCGGCTGCTGGTCGGCGTACTTTTCGATGCTCTGAATCCAGATCGGGTAGAGCATGTGCCGCAGCATCCGCCGGGTGATCTGCACGTGCTCGGCGTAGTGGCTGTCGATGTCCGGCAGGTCGAGGAGCACCTGCCGCGCCAGGTGCGGCTGGTCGTGCGTGACGATGCGAAAGCGTTCAGGGACTTCGTGCTCGAGCAGCTCGCGCAATTGCGAGGCGACCGCGCCGTGTGCGTAGGCGACCACAGTTTCCGTCCCCGGCCCGTGCGACGTCGGCTCGCTGATCTGCCGGCCGACCAGCGCGTTTACGAGACTACTCTTGCCCACGTCCTTCCCGCCGATCAGGCCGACGAGATACATCGACCCGGATTCGTCCGGCTCTACGAAGGTGGGCGCATCAACGTCCAGTAGCGAGGGCCCGTCCGAGCCGGTCAGGTCGATCGTTTCTGCGACGAGTTGTTCAAGTTCAGGCGTCATTGGTGTACCGGGACCAGAACCATCTCCGAAATCTCATCCATCAATCGATTCAGCGCGTCAAGCTCGCGCGCGGGCGGGGCTTGTTGCTCCAGCCATGCGATCGTGCGCTGGATCTGCTCGTGCGCGAGCTTCGCGAAGCGCGACGCGATCGCGCTGTTGGCCGCCCGCGCGCGCGCGGCCACTTCGTTGCTCAGCTTTTCGGTCAGCCACGTCGCCAGGCTCCACCCGCCGATCACCAGCAGATCCACCGGGCCGAAGAACGCGTGATGCGTCGCGACCACGATCGCCAGGATGTATGGCGCCGCCTCCGACCACTTCGTCAGCTTCTGCCCGCCGGGGAGGTACTTGATCAGCTTCTCGATGACGGCCGTGTCGCGCGGCGTGGCGTTCCAGCGATTCTCCAGCCACGATTGCAGCGACGCGACTTCCTCGTCGCCGATCGCGCCGGCGCGCTCGGGATCGAGTTTCGCGTCGGCGTAGTCTTCGGCCATCCGCGGCGCGAGCGCCTTGCTAGCTCGAATCACGTCATCGATCCGGCTCTGCACGATTACGAACTGATCGACCAGCGCCGCGCGAAAATCCAGTTTCCCCTGAACGAGATCCGGCGGCATGTCGTCCGCGCCGCGGCGGCCGACTTGCCCGGCTCGCAACAAATCCCACGCGGTGCGCGGCAGCCGCGCCAGCAGCCCCGGCAACTGCCGCACGCGGTCGAGCATCCGCCCCGGGCCCATGAGGTAAAGCACGCTGCGCTGCTGAAGCCGGCGCTGAAGCGCTTGCGTGAGCGGGTTGACATCGACACCCGGCGACGGCGTTTCCATCGCGCGCAGCGCCGCAACGAGCTGATTCACCTCCCGCCGCGCCTCGCGCAGCGGCGCGAGCACCTGATCGCGCGCGCGGTCCAGCAAATCGCCCGTGCGATTCGTGACACCCGCCAATCGCTGCTCGCGCGGCGGCAGATCGATGGTCGCGATCGCCTCGCGAAGTGCATCCACCCCCGCTTCCCGCGGCGGCTCGTACGCCGAACCGTCGCGCGGTAACGCGAACGCCCGGTACCCGACCTGCTTCACGTAATCGTCAACCACCACCTGCTCCTCGACCTTGTTCATCACGAACAGCGCCGGCGTGGCGTAGCGGTGCGCCAGCCGGTAGTAGGGGAGCAGCTCGGTCATCTGGTACTTTTCAGGGGTCACGAGGAAGAGCACGGCGTCGGCCCAGCGGAAAACGCGGTCGGCCTGCGCGTGATGCGCGGGCTGGTCGCCGTCGAGATCGGGCGTGTCGATCAGCGCAACGCGTTGCGTGAGCGCGTGCGCATGCGTCACGACTGCGAGCGATTCGGGCTCGCCGCGCGCGGGAAGATCTTCCGTTCCGATGCGCGCGTGGTCGAGCCCCAGCCAGCGCGCGGGAAGCGCCATCTCTTTCGACGCGATCGCGACGGCACCGGCGGTAAACGTTCGGCGAAAGGAAGTGGCCGTGACATTCGCGTCGAGGAGGCGATTCACCAGCGTGCTCTTTCCGGTCCCGGTTCCGCCAAGAATCGCCAGCAGAACCGGCGGATCATCGCCGCGCATGAGATGAAAACGGATCGCAGCCAAGTCCGTGCGAACGCGCTCGATCGCGCGCGTGACGGCCGGCGCGCGCGGGCGCAGCGCCTCGACCGCCGCGTCGAGCGCGGCCAGTCGCGCGTCCAGAGCGTTTGCGCGCAAGCTCATTCGTTGTGCGGGAAGTGTATAAAGTTGCCGCGCCGGCGCACACTCATCGGGGCGCGTGCTCGCCAAGCCCACGGATTGCAATCCGTGGGCTTTGTTCCCAATACATTCGAGACCATCACGTCGAATACGAGCCGTTTGCGGTTTGGTTGCAGCGCATGTTAGTTTGGAGAGGTGCCGAAGAATCGGACGCTTTGGGCCGTGCTGTTGCTCGCGCTGGTGTTGCGCGTCGCGTGGGGACTGCTCATTCCTGCGGCCGACGAGTCTATCGAGAAGCTCCCCGACCAGCGCGAGTACCTGGAGCTGGGCCGGAACCTGCGACACGGCCGCGGGCTTCAGTTCACCGACCCGCGTTTCGGCGACGTCGTGCACGCCTACCGCACGCCGGGATATCCGTTGCTCGTCGCGGCGTGCGGTGGAAACGTACGCTCCGTTCGCGTCGTGCAGGCATTCCTCGACACGTCCACAATTCTGGCGACCTACCTGCTCGCGCGGCGCTGGCTATCTGACCGAAAGTCGCTGACCGCCGCGCTGCTCGTGGCGGTTCATCCGTACCTGATCTACTTCACTGCGCTGGTTCTCAGCGAAACGCTTTACACCGCGATGCTCGCCTGGGGAATGGCGCTGATGGTGCGGGAGAAGCGAAGCCGTTGGTGGATCGGCGCGATCTTGCTGGCGCTCTCGGTGCTTGTGCGACCGTCGGCGATCCTGCTCCCGGTCGTGTTGGCGTTCGGCGCGGCCGTCGTGAACCGCGGACGGGGCGCGGCGTACCAATCGCGGTGGTCTCCGCCGGTGGGGGCGACGCTGGTCATCCTCATCGGCTTGTCCCTCGTTCCCTGGGCTTACCGAAACAGCAGCGTCCTGGGCACGTGGATCTGGACGACGACCAACACCGGCATCACCGCGTACGACGGCTTCAACCCCGACGCCACCGGCGCCAGCGACCAGAGTTTCGTCCGATCGATGCCCCAGCTGCGCGACATGAGCGAGATCGAGCGATCGCACTATCTGGGCGATCTCGCGACCCGATACGTCCGCGAACATCCGCAGCGTGCCGTGCTGCTGGCGCTGGTAAAAATCGCACGAACCTGGAGCCCCGTCCCGCTCTCCGACGAGTACGGCGGCAACTGGAAATACGTCACCGCCGCCATGGCTTTCATGGTCCCGTTTTACCTGATGATCTTGTACGGCCTGTGGTTCGGGAGCCCGCCGACGGCGGCAAAGGTGTTCCTGCTGTTACCGGCGATATACTTTACGGTCGCGCACGCGCTTTCCGTGGGGTCGCTGCGTTATCGGATCCCCGCGGACGTGCCGATGGCAGTGATAGCGGCCTCGATGCAGTTCAGCGCCAAATCTGCCCGATCTGATACGGAGGAGCCGGCGCCCGCGTCGTCGCCGGGTTCGTCGCCGGACTGACGCGTGCCGTTCGTTTTTCGCGCGCCTCGCATGCCCAAACCACTGACCAGCCCCGATCGCCTCTTCGACCGTACCTGGCGTCCGGGACATCCGTTCGGCCGGCGGCTCTCGGGCACGCGCCGATGGAGCATGGCGGCGGCGTTTGCACTGCTATGCACGGTGATCGGCGGATACCTGTTCGTCACCGACTCCGACCGCGTGCGGCACATGGCCGAGTCGTACCTCGCGGACCTGCTCGGCGGTCCGGTGAAGGTCGGCGACGCGAAGCTTTCGATCTTCGAAGGATTGCGGCTCGACAACGTCCGCCTCTACGCCGCCGGCGCGCCCGCGCCCGATTCGGAACTCTTCACCGCCGATTCGTTCATCGTCAGCTACAGCCCGCGCGCGCTGCTCAGCGGCCGGATCGACGCCACCCGCATCATCGCCGTCGAACCGAAGGTCTTTCTCACGGAAGACGTCGCAACCGGACACTGGACCCACCAGCGCCTGGCGCGCCCCGCGGTCGCGCGCAACCGCAGCGGCGGAATGCGCGTCTCGTCGCTTCCCGAGATCCTGCTCCGCAACGCGACGGTCGTTTACCGCCAGCTCGAGAAGGGAAAAGTCACCTCGCGCGGCGCGATTGATATCGAGGGTCAGCTCACGCCCGTCGGCGCCGGCCCGCGCTACACGTTTCAACTCCAGAGCCGCGGCCGCCGGCAGTCGATGGGGCCGGTCGTCATCGGCGACATGGACCTGGCCACCCGGCAAGTTACCGCATCACTCAAGAACTTCGAGTTCGGCGACGACGTGAAGGCAATGCTCCCCTCGCCCGTGCGCCGCTGGTGGGAGCAGCACCAGCTCGCCGGCTCGCTCGACGTCAACGAGCTGACGTTCATCCCGCCCAACACGCCCAACGAAGAATCCGGCTTCAAGGCGGAGATCGCGCTTCAGGGCGTGATGCTCACCGTTCAGCCGCAAGAGTGGATGGGCGAAGACGAGCACCGCCGGATGAACATCGCACACCACGCGCTGAACATGATGCGCGTCTGTGCGCTAAACGGCGCAGGATTCGTGGACCGCCTTTCGGCACTGGTCGAGCCGATGCCGATCAAGCTGCACGACGTATTCGCGACCTTCGTCTTCACCGACTCGGGCATCGAGATCCGCAACCTCACCGGCAAGCTCGAGGACATCAGCTTCAGCATCGGCGGCGCGATCGGCGGCTATTCGCCGGCGGCGACGTGGGACTTGAACGTGCGCTCGCTGGAGACGCGCAACGTCGAGATTCCCGAATCCCCGCGATACGTCACCTCGATGCCGCAGCCGGTGCGCGAGGTGTACGACCACTTCCGCCCGCACGGCGAGTGCAGCTTCTGGGTGCGCGTCGTCCGCCCGGAGCCCGGGGCGCGGCTCCGCATCACCGGCGAGATCAATATCCTGGACGGCAGCTTCACGTTCGACAAATTCCCCTACCCGGTGCGCAAGGCGACCGGGCGCATCGTGCTGGTCAACGATGAGAAGACCGGCTACGAAGGATTGGAGATCCAGCGCATTCGCGGCCGCGGCGCCGAGGGCGGGCCCAACGAAAACTCCTTCGTCGAGATCAACGGCACGATGGGCCCGTTCCGCTCGGACATCGGCGTGGACGTGACGGTCACCGGGCAGAACATCACGTCCGAGCCCGCGCTCGTCGCGGCGTTTCCGCAACCGACGCGCACCGCCCTGCGCTTCTTCGACGCGCCCGGCAAAGGCGAATTCCCCCGCTTCGGCGGCGACTTCGGGTGCAGCATCCGCCGCCTCCCGCAGCACGATTCGCACTGGGTCATCAAGACCGACATCGACCTCCAGAACGCCGCCGGCGCGCTGGTCGCATTCCCGTATCCGATGTCCGGCGTCAACGGCAAGCTCGAGATCTTCGACGACCACGTCAACGTGATCGCCGCGCGCATGAGCAAGGGCGACGCGAGCATTCAGATCGACGGGCGCGTCTCCTGGCCGAAGACGGACGATTCGAATCCGCGCGCCCGCGCGACGACGCAGCCGTCGCTCAATCCGGACATTCGCGTCGTGGCGAAAAACGTCCCGATCGACCGCGACCTGCTCGCGGCGCTTCCCGCGGACCGGCGCGCGTGGATCGAGCGCATCGGCTTGGGCGGAAAGATCGACATCGACGGCACGGTGAAGGCGGGAGCGCGGCGCGATGGGAACTCGTCACAGCCCCAGCCGCAGCAAGCGCTCCCGCTCGCGGAGGCGTCGGATGCGGCGACGCCGGACGCGCTGCCGGGGATGCGGTCCGCCGATCTCGATATCGACCTGCGCATCGCGCTGCACGACGGCACGATGTGGCCGGCGGAAGGTGGGACGTTCGCCGTGTCGGACCTGAGCGGCGACATGCGCCTGACGCCGGACCGCTTGACGATCTCGAAGATGACCGCGCGGCGCGGCGACGCGCAGATCGACGCGAGCGGAGGGGTGAGCTGGCCGACCGATCCGCCGCAGATGGTCTTGCACGTCGATGCGAAAAATCTGCTGCTCGATTCGACGCTCTACTGCATGCTCCCCGAGCCCGCCAAGCGCGGCTGGGAGCAGGTGCGGCCCGAGGGCACGGTCGATGCGAGCCTGAGCTACAGCGGCGACGTGGGTGCGCGACGCACGCCGCGCTCGCTCGCAACCGATATCTTGCCCGACAAAGCGGAGCCGACAACCCGGCCGGGCGGATTCGAGTTGACGATCACGCCGCGTCAACTTTCGGCCACGCCCGCGGTGGTGCCGTATCGGCTCGAGCAGCTCAGCGGTTCGCTCACGGTCCAGCCGGATCGGGTGGTGTTGAAGGACATCACTGCAAGGCACGGCGACGCGACCGTTTCACTCGGCGCCACCGGGTCGCCCAACGCCGGCGAACCTTGGGATTTTCAGCTCGCCGCGAAGAACGTGACTGTTGATGATGAGCTACGCAAGGCGCTGCCGACGGCGCTGGCGGACCTGTTCAAGTCGATGCAGCTCGCGGGGAAGATCGATTTCGAGTTCTCCAAGCTTCACGTCGCCTCATCCGAGGCTCCGCAAGAAAATCCGCCGACGACGCGCCCGACGACACAAGCAGACAACGCAGCGGCCGATCTGGATTTCGCGCTGGCAGTGAAGACCGACGGCGCCGCGATGGATGTCGGCGTGCCGCTGACCAGCGTACGCGGCGGCGCGCAGATCAGCGGTTCGACGCGCAGCGGAAAAGTCTACGAGCTGAACGGCCAGATCGACGTGCCCGCATTCTCGTTGGCCGGGCGCGACGTCACAGATTTCCGCGCCACGCTGTACAAACTCAAAGGCCAGGACGCGCTTCAGCTCGGGCGTATGGAAGCGCGTCTTGCCGGCGGATCGATGGCGGGCGAAATCAATTGGGCATTCCCCGACAACGGCCCATCCCGCTACGCGTTGGCGCTGGTGCTTCGCAACGCCGACGTTTCCAAGCTCGCCGGCGAATCGGATCAAGACATTCGCGGCCAAGCCAGCGCGAGCCTCGCGCTCGAAGGCGCGTACAACGACGCGACGAGCCGCCGCGGCCGCGGCGACGTCTCGGTCGTCGGCGAGCAGATGTACCGCATCCCGCTCGTGCTCGGATTGCTCCAGATCACCAACCTCGCGCTGCCGATCACCAGCCCCTTCCGCGAGGCCACCGCGCGCTACAGCATCGACGGCAACCGCGTCACCTTCGAGCAGATCGAGCTCCGCGCCAAAGAAATGCTCATGCAAGGCACCGGCCACCTCGACTTCGGAACCAAGCAGGTGCGCATGACCTTCACGACCGACAGCACGGCCTGGCCCAAGCTCCCGCTGATCGGCGACCTCTTGCAGACCGCCCGCCACGAGCTGCTACAAATCCACGTCCGCGGCACGCTCCAGGCCCCGAAGGTCTCGGCCACGTCGATGAATACATTCACAACGACCGTAGACGAAGTCTTCCGAGGCGACGACCACTCCGCCACGCAGCCACAGAAGAAGGGGAAGTGAGGGAATTGAATCATTGAATCATCGGGTCATCGAATCATTGCTTAATGACTCAATGACCCGATGATTCAATGATTCAATCCTTTCCCGGCTTCGTGGTAAAACTCCCAACCGATGAAATACCGCAGGCTGGGCAAGACGAATTTGAAGGTGTCGGTGATCGGCCTCGGCACGTGGCAGCTCGGCGGCGAATGGGGGAAGCAGTTCACGCAGGACGAAGTCACCGCGATGCTCCGGCGCGCGGGGGAACTGGGGATCAATCTCATCGACACGGCCGAGTGCTACGGGGATCACACGTCCGAGCGATTGATCGGCGGCGCGATCTCACCGGCCGAGCGAGACCGCTGGATCATCGCGACGAAGTTTGGGCATTGCTTCCTCGGACACCTCAAGCGTAGCGACGAGCGGTCGCCCGCCGACGCGGTCAGGCAGCTCGAGGGTTCGCTTAACGCGCTGCGACCGATCACGTGGACATCCTCCAATACCACTCCGTCCGCGATTCCGAATTTGACAACGAGGATTTGCAGGACACGCTGATCCGGCTTAAGCAGCAGGGGAAGGTCCGCCACATCGGCAACTCGATCGCGGGCTCGATCGATTACAAACATCAGATCGACGAATCGACGAGGGCGCACGTCGAGGTCATCCAGATCATCTACAACCGGCTCGATCGCCGGCCCGAGCAGTACGCGTTCGAGTCGTGCATGCGCCAGGACCTTGGCGTGCTGGCGCGCGTGCCGTTGGCGAGCGGCTTCCTTTCGGGCAAATACAAGCCCGGCCAGACCACCTTCGGCCCCGATGATTTCCGCGGCCAAAAGTCGCGCGAAGAGATTGACCAGAAGCTCCGAAAGGTCGAGCAAATCCAGAAGACAGAAGTCCCGCCCGGAGTTCCGATCGCGCAGTGGGCCCTGGCGTGGTGCCTGAAGCACCCGGCCGTCACGAGCGTCATCCCCGGCTGCAAAAACGTCGAGCAGGTAGAATCGAACGCTCGCCCGGCCGAGCTGGATCTTGTCCACGACGATCATCCGCAGGCCGTATCCTGATGTACGACGAAGCGCCGCCATGGCCTTGCAAGATCCAAAGACCGAGCAATCCGAGCGATGGGCGCAAGCGCTCAGCGGCATGGCCGGACCACCGCCTTTGCGAGATTGGACGCTGACCGCGCGTTGCAAGCATTGCGGATACCCGCTGCGCGGGTTGCCGCGCCCGCGATGTCCGGAGTGCGGCAGCGGGTTCGATCCGAACCGACCGGAGACGATGGACGTGCCGGGCTGGCGTCCGCCGCGCCCGCCGCCAAACCCGCCCACCTTCGCCGGGCGGATGATCTTCGCAGCGATCGCCGCGGCAGCACTCACGGCCATCGGCGCGATGATGACGCCAATCGGTCTGTGCATGTGGATCGGAATAATGGTCGCGTGGATCCGCCGCAGGCGGCGCACGCGCGCCGCCGTCAAGGGCACCTTCCCGAAGGGAATGCGGGAAGGATTCCCCCAGTGGCGGCCGGTCGTGATCGCGCTGCTCGTCGCGTCGTTTGCACCTTTCTACTGGTCCGACATCTGCCCGCACGCCGAGTACCGCGGCTTCGGTCCGATCGGCGTCGCGTACAGCACGACCGGCGGCCCGTGCGCCAACCATGTCGAGAACTTCTCCTTGCACATCGCGCCGCACTGGTGGATCTTCACCCGCTGAAGGAGAATCAGCCCGATGAAACGACTTCTACCGCTGCTGTGCCTGGTCGTGCTCGTCGCGCTACTGCCCGTGTCGCCGGCGGGCGCGCAGCTTCAGCCGGGCGATCTGGTTGCGATTTGCGGCGACTCGATTACCGAGCAGAAGCTTTACTCGCTGTTCATCGAAGACTACCTGCTCATGTGCCAGCCCAAGCCGGACCTGCGCGCAATGCAGTTCGGCTGGGGCGGAGAGCAGGCTTCGGGGTTCGATCATCGCATGATCAAGGATGTGCTGCGCTACAAGCCGACCGTTGCGACGACCTGTTACGGCATGAACGACGGCGGCTACGGTCCGCTCACCGACGAACGCGCCAATCGCTACCGCGAGTTCACGACGGCGATCGTGAAGAAGTTCAAGGACGGCGGCGTGCGGTTCATCCTCGTCGGCTCGCCGGGGTGCGTCGATAGCGACACGTTCCGCCGCGATCCGAAGCAGGCGGAGGTGTACAACAAGACGCTTTCGCAATTGCGCGACATCGCGCGCGATGTGGCCAAAGAGCAGGGCGTGGCATTCGCCGATGTGAACTCGGCCATGAATGACGCGATGGCCAAGGCCAAGGCGAAGTACGGCCACGACTACCACGTCGCCGGCGGCGACGGCGTTCACCCGGCGCGCAACGGGCATCTGGTGATGGCGTATGCGTTCCTCAAAGCCCTCGGCTGCGACGGCGAGATCGGCACGATCACCGTGGATCTGGCCGGCGAGAAAGCGGAAGCGACGCCGGGTCACATGATCGTCTCCGCGTCCGGCGGCGCGGTCGAGGTCGAGAGCTCGCGGTATCCGTTCTGCTTTTCCGGCGACGCCGCTTCGCCGGATGGGACGCGCGGCATCGTCGAGTTCATCCCGTTCAACCAGGAACTGAACCGCTTGCAGTTGGTCGTGAACAACTCAGGCGCCGATCGTCTAAAGGTCACCTGGGGTCAAGCGAGCAAGGAATTCTCGGCGGACCAGTTAGCCAAGGGCATCAACCTCGCGGCCGAGTTCCCCGACAACCCATTCTCCGATGCGTTCAAGAAAGGCGAGGACGCGATCCGCAAGCAGCAGGAGTTCGAGACGCCGATGATCAAGCAGGTCGCGCACGTGACCGACTTGCTGCCCGAAGAGGCGGAGACTGTTGAGAAGCTGATGACGGCCGCGAAGAAGCACGAAGACCAGCTTTTCGCCGACTCTCGCGCCGCGATCACCCCGGTGCGGCACCACATCGTGATCGAAGCGGTGAAGTGAAGGTTGCGTGTCAGCGCAGGCGCGCCGCTGTAGACTGTTGTTGGATTTTCACGAACGGGAGATGACGAGCATGCGAGCGCGCGGATCAAGCGACGGCCTGTGGCGCGTGATGGCGATCGTCGCGCTGGGAATCGTGATGGTGAGCGCGTCGGACTCGTCGGCGCAAGTTGGTGCCGGCGGCGGAGCGGGTGGTGCCGGCGGCGGGGGCGGGGGCGGAAGTCGCGGCGGGGGACGCACCGGCAACAACAAGCCCAAAGAGCCGCCGAAGAAACGCAACCAGCAAAAGCCGCCGGACGCGCCCGCCCAGCGCGAGAAGCTCGCGACCGCAATGGAGAAGGCGCTTACTGCGGGAACCGCCAACGCGCCGTTCCTGATCAAGCTTTTCGACGATGCCAGCACCGGGCCGCTGCCCGCGTCCGTCGCGTCGCGCAAAGCGCTGGCCGACGCGCTGGGGAGCGCGTTCAAAGGCAAGAAGGTTCCCGCCGATCAGGCCAAGACGCTGGCAGAGCCGATCGCCGCGGGCGTGAACATCGACGGCGTCGCGCCCGATGACCTGACCGCGAAGAAGACGGCGCTGGGTGAGGCCCTCGGTGCCGCCGGCGCAACCGACGAGCAGAAGACCGCGATCACTATGGCCGTCGAGAAGGTCGCCGCCGATCAGCAGGACGAGCAAATCAAGGTCGTCGCCGCCAGCCTCGAAGCGCTTCAGGCCGAGGGAAGCGTGTCGGACGAGCAGAAGAAGACGCTGACCGAAAGCCTGAGTGCGCTTGCGACCGGAGATGCCAAGCCCGACGACGCGAGCATCACGAAGCTGGCCGACCACCTCGCCAAAGGCCTGGACAACGCGCAGCTCGTGAGCAAGGAGCGCGCGGAACTCGCGCATCAGTTCCGCGCCGCGTTCAACAGCGCCGCCACGCCGACGAAGGATTTCATGATGTCGCTCACCGAGGTGAAGGCCACGCTCAAGGCGGGCGTCGTGCCGCAGGCGGATATCGCGGCGATCGCGAACGACCTGACGGCGATTCACCAGTCAATGGCCTCCGGCGCGAAGAAGGACGCTGCGACGAAGCCCGCCGATGCAAAATGAATGTTACCGCGTCTCTGGCGGGATCATCGGCCCGCGGTATAGGTACCACGAGTAGCCGGATAAGCCGTAATAGTCGAAGTCGCGCTCCAGCACGTGCTGCTCGATCCGCTGCCCCGGCGGCGCATGATGCCCGTCGTTCGCGACCACGACCCACATCACCGAACCGGTCGAGATCTGCAATCGCCGCTCCGGCGGCAGCACGCGCCTCGTGTAAAACTCCAGCACCATCCCGCTTCGAAGCGGATCATCCGGCAGCACGGTGATCACCGGCGACGGCGTCCGCCGGGCCATGTACGCGACGGCGTCGACGTAGTGCCCGCGCCCGACGCGCAGGAACTGGATGGTCTGCCAGAGATTCGCAACGACGAACACCAGAATCAGGCCGGACACGACGGGAGGTCGGGTGCTCCCGCCGCGGCGCAGCCATTGTGCCGAAGCGATCGAGATCGCCAGCAGAAGCATCGCGTACGGCACGATGAAATAGCGCGGCGCGATTGGTTGGCGCTGACCGGTGGCAATGAGCTGATACGCCAGGACGATCGCCGGCGAGATGACGAAGGTGACGATCAACAAGACGAGCCAATCAAACCGTCCGGTGCGGCCGAGGATCACGAGACACGCGATGGTCACGACGAACGCCGCTGCGGACGCCGCGATGGCGGCGACGTGCGATTCGCCCGATGCGAACAGCCGGCCAACGGCGTCGATGATCGCTTCGAGCACCGGCTGCGGCGG
>JADMIO011121683.1_pt1 | contig 34724 bp, 42 predicted proteins | sample 8958161 | NCBI WGS metagenome assembly JADMIO01 (sample SAMN16585339, study PRJNA669376) | soil metagenome | isolation source: Crop rotation soil | place: USA: Cullars Rotation, Alabama | collected 2011
GGCGGCGAAGCAGCCGAAGGCCGTGCTGCGGCGCCTCGCCGCCAAGGGCTTCTCCGCCGACGCCCTCGAGCCGGCGCTCGCGGCCCTCCACGACGCGGCCGAGTAGCCGCCAAGCAGCTCTAGGATGGCGCGATGCTGCGTGCGCCCGTAGCCGCCGCCCCGCAGCTCGCCGCCGTCCAGAGCAGGCTCCGCCTGACGCGTGCACGCCTCGCGATCGCGGCAGGCACCGCCGCCGTGCTCGCGAGCGTCGCCCGCTTCCACGGCCCGAACCACGTCCTCGACCCGGTCTACACCGACCATCTGCAGCACGAGTACTCGGCGTGGGCGTTCCTCCACATCGGCCTCCGCATCTTCGACACTCCGAAGGACGACTGGGGCTACATCCCGGCCGCGCACGTGCACCTCCTCTGGGAGCAGCTGCCGAGCATCTACCCGCCGGGCCTGATCGCGTTCTTCCTGCCGTTCGGCGTCGCGAGCAACGAGCGCTGGCTCGCCGACGCGCACGTCCACATGCTCAGCGTGATGGCGCTCGGCGTCGGCGCCCTGTTCGCCTCGCTCCAGCTGTTCCGTTCGCTCCGCCTGGTCTACGAGCCCGCGCTCGGGACGATCCTCGCCGCCCTCGGCGCCGTGCTCTTCCTCACCGCGGGCCTGAACGGGTTCATCGACCCGCTGGCCGCCGGGCTCGCGCTCGCGGGCATCTGGTGGGCCGAGCGCGGCCGCCCGGGCTGGGGCCTGCTCGCGCTCATGGCCGGCCTCTCGCTCCAGTACCGGCTCTGGTACCTGTGGCCGGTCGTGCTGGCGCTCGTCGTCGAGCGGCGCCGGGAGCTGCGCCCGTGGCAGCTCGCGACGGCCGCTGTCGTCGCCGCCGCCTCCTGCGTCACGTTCGGGCTCTCTGTTCCGTTCGTGGCGAAGTTCCACCACATCCCGGACATCACGCCGAACCCGCTCGTGCTGACGCACGGCGTCACCGCAGAGCGCGGCGCGGCGCTCGTCGCAGGGCTCGTCGTCCTCGCGATCGTGCTCGTGCGAGAAGGCGTCGTGCGCGCCGGCTGCGTCGCGCTCGCGCTCGTGCTCGTCTTCGGCGTCGACCAGTGGGAGGTCTGGTACCCGGTCCTCTTCGTCCCGCTGCTCGCGCTCGTCCGCACGCGCGCCGCGCAGATCGCGGTCGCGCTCGCCTTCCTCGAGGCGACCATCTACCTCGGCGGCTTTCCGGACGTCCTCCGCGACGTCCACCTGTACGCCCACGCCGTCCGCTGACCTCGTGGGAGATCGGAGGGGCCTGGTGGGGCTGGCGTTCATCGTGGTCGGCGTCCTCGTGCTCGGAGCGAACACGCGGTTCGGCACCCACGTCATCCTCAGCCTGTCGCAGAGCCACGGCATCCACGAGACGGACGTGATCGGTGCGGTCCTCGTCTTCCTCGGCACCGCGCTCGTCTGGTTTCGCTCATAGGCGGCGGAAGCGTTCTGCCGGCGGATGGCTACCCTTTCCCGGTCGTGGACGAGCGTCCCCTCCATTCGCCGAAGCGCTACTGGGTCACGACCTTCGGCTGCCAGATGAACGCCCACGACTCGGAGCGGATCAAGGGTCTGCTCGAGGAGCTCGGGCTGGGCGAGGCGCCGAGCGCGGACGCGGCGGACGTCGTCGTCTTCAACACCTGCACGATCCGCGAGAAGCCCGACACGAAGCTCGCGGCCTACCTCGGCGACGCGCTCGCGCGCAAGCGGGAGGACCCGGGCCGTGTGATCGCCGTCGGCGGCTGCTATGCCGAGGCGCAGCGGGAGCGCATCTTCGAGCTCTATCCGGGCGTCGACGTCGCCTTCGGGCCGGGCTCGATCGCGCACCTCGGCGACTGGCTCGGCGCGGGCGGCGTCGGGGTCGCGCGCGGCCGCTTCGGCCTCGACGACCGCGCGTTCGCCGCCGCGCTCCCGGACCACCGCGAGCGGCCGTTCCAGGCGTGGGTGCAGGTCTCGATGGGCTGCAACTCCGTCTGCTCCTACTGCATCGTCCCCGCCGTCCGCGGCCGCGAGCAGAGCCGCCGCCCCGGCGAGATCGTCGCCGAGGTGACGCGCCTCGCCGCCGCCGGCGCCAGGGAGATCACGCTGCTCGGCCAGAACGTCAACTCGTGGGGCCGCGACCTCCTGCCCGAGATCCGCACCGAGTTCGGCGAGCTCCTGCGCGCCTGCGACGCGGTCGACGGGATCGAGCGGATCCGCTTCACAAGCCCGCACCCGAAGGACTTCCGCGAGCCGGTGATCGCCGCGATCGCCGAATGCGACGCCGTGTGCGAGCACATCCACCTGCCGCTGCAGTCCGGCTCGTCCCGCATCCTCAAGGCGATGCACCGCACCTACACGCGCGAGCGGTACCTCGCTCTCGTCGACCGGATGCGTGCCGCGATCCCCGACGTCGCGTTCGGCACCGACATCATCGTCGGCTTCCCGGGCGAGACGGAGGCGGACTTCACCGAGACGCTCGAGGTCGTGGAGGAGGTGGGCTTCGACAGCGCCTTCACGTTCGTCTACTCGCCGCGGCAGGGGACGGAGGCGGCCAGCATGGCCGACCAGGTCCCGCACGAGGCGAAGATCGAGCGGATGGAGCGGCTCGTCGAGGTGACGCAGCGCATCGCGCAGGAGCGGAACGCCGCGCGCGTCGGCCGCACCGAGGAGGTGCTCGTCGAGGGGCCGTCGCGCACCGATCCCGCGCTGCTGCGCGGCCGGACGCGCCGCAACACGACCGTCAACTTCGTCGGGGGCGCGGCCGCCGGCGAGCTCGTGCCCGTATCGATCGAAGGCGCGACCTCGACGACGCTCCGCGGGCGGCAGGAGTCGCTCGTCGCTGCCGGAACCGTCTAGCCATGCGCGTCCTGATCACAGGCTCGTCCGGCCAGATCGGCACGAATCTCGCGCTACGGCTCCGCGCCGACGGCCACCAGGTATTCGGCATCGACAAGCGGCGCAATCCGTGGACGGACGCCTTCGACACGCTGCACCAAGACCTCGCGATCCACTATCCGGCCTTCCGCGGCGGCATCGGCGGCGTCGAGTACGAGCCGGTAGACCTCGTCGTGCACCTCGCTGCGCACGCGAAGGTGCATCAACTCGTCCGCCAGCCGCACCGGGCGCTCGAGAACGCAATCATGACGTTCAACGTGCTCGAGTACGCACGCCAGCTCGAGCTGCCGCTCGTCTTCTCGTCGACGCGCGAGGTCTACGGCGACGTCCACCGGTTCGAGGAATACGGCGAATCGACCGCAGACTTCGCCTACACGGAAAGCCCGTACTCCGCGTCGAAGATTGCCTCCGAGGCGCTGATTTACGCGTATGCGCGCTGCTACGGCCTCCGCTATCTCGTGTTCCGCTTCTCGAACGTCTACGGACGCTTCGACAGCGACCTGCAGCGCATGGAGCGCGTGCTGCCGCTCTTCACGCACCGCATCAGTCGCGGTGAGCCGATCACTGTCTACGGCGGCGAGGAGAAGGTGCTCGACTTCACGTACATCGACGACTGTATCGACGGCATCGTTCGCGGCATCGAGCGCCTAGCCGCGGGCAAGGTCGCGAACGAGACGATCAACCTCGCCTTCGGCCAGGGCAACACGCTCGTCCGCGCCGCAGAGCTGATCGGGCAGGAGCTGGGCGTCGAGCCGCAGATCACGCAGGCGCCGTCACTCCTCGGCGAGGTCACCCATTACGTCGCCGACATCCGCAAGGCGCGCGAGCTGCTCGGCTGGCAGCCGGTGACGCCGCTCGACCGCGGCATCCCGAAGTCGGTCGCGTGGTTCCGGGCGTGGCGGGCTGAGCACCCCTTCGAGCAGGAATACCCGCTCGAAGACGAGCGCCACGAAGGCATCCCGCACGGGTTCAAGCAGCGCGCCGGGGCCGCCTGAATCAGGTCGTTGCGATCTACGGCCCGACCGCCGGCGGCAAGACGGCGGTCGCAGGTCTCCTGCGCGAGCGCCTCGACGCCGAGGTCGTCTCGGCCGACTCCGCCGCGATCTACGCCGGCATCCCGATCCTGACGGCAGCGCCCGACTATGCGGCGCGGCTCGTCGGCGTCCTGCCGCTCAGCGAGGAGGTGTCCGTCGGGCGGTACCAGCGGCTTGCACACGCAGCGATCGACGACGTGCTCGCGGCGGGGCGCACGGCGATCGTCGTCGGCGGCACCGGGCTCTACCTGCGCGCGGCCCTTTCCGACCTCGAGTTGCCGCCGCCGCCCGCGCCCGGCGAGCGCGAGCGCTGGGAGGCGGTCTACGACGAGCTCGGCGCGGAAGGGGCGTACGCGCTCCTCGCCGAGCGCGATCCCGCAGCCGCGGCGCGTGTGCACGCGAACGACCGCCGGCGCGTCGTCCGCGCGCTCGAGCTCGCCGCCGCCGGCTCCTCGCTCGCGCCGAGCGCAGACAGGCTCTGGGCAGCCGACGAGCGGCGCCCGACGCTCCTCGTCGGCATCGACGGCGGCAGCGACGACGCCATCCGGCGACGCGTCGAGGAGCAGGTCGCCCGCGGCGTGGTCGACGAGGCGCGCCGCGCCTGGGCCCGGCCGCTCTCCGGGACGGCGCGGCGCGTGCTCGGGCTCGAGGAGTTCGCCACGCTCCCCGCCGCTGCGGCGGCCGAAGCGGTCGTCGCGGCGTCGCGCCGGCTCGCGGCCTACCAGCGCAAGTGGCTGCGGCGGCTCCCGTCCGCGGTTACGCTCGCGGGCGACCGGGCACCCGAGGAGCTGGCGGATGAGATTCTCGCGTTGGCAAGCACAGGGGAACGTCTACCTCGTCGCGGATGAGGCGCTGACGGCCGACGCCGTCCGCAAGCAGGTGGGCGACACGGACGGCATCCTCGAGATCAAGGGTCGCGGGCACGACTGGATCGAGGTCGTGATCTGGAACCCCGACGGGTCGCAGGCGGAGATGTCGGGCAACGGCACGCGCATCGCCGCGTCCTGGCTCTCGCAGCAGACGGGGGCGGACATGGTCACGGTGCGCGTCGGCGGCCGCGAGGTGCTCGCGCGCATGCTCGCGCCGCCGTTCGTCGAGCAGCGCCTGCCGTACATCGTCGGCGAGGGCGGCAGCGCCGCGGGCGTTCGCTACACGCCGGTCAACGTCGGCAACCCGCACGCGGTCGTCGAGGGCGACCCCGCCGAGCTGCCGCGTCTCGGGCCCGCGCTCGAGACGGACCCGGCGTTCCCGAACCGCACGAACGTCCAGATCGCGCGGCGGCTCGACGAGAAGACGATCGAGGCACGCGTCTGGGAGCGCGGCGTCGGCGAGACAGCATCGTCCGGCACGAGCGCGATCGCGGTCGCGGCGGCGTTCGGCGCGAAGGACGCGAAGATCCGGTTCCCGGGCGGCGACCTGCACGTACGCCTGGACGGCGAGTTCGCCTACTTGACCGGCACCGCCGAGCCCAACCTGTCGATCGGCGCCGGGCCGTAGCGCGCGCCGCCCGCCGGCGCAGCGCGCTAGGTGCCGATGCCGTACTCGCGCAGCGCGTCGTTGAGCGACGTCTTCAGGTCGGTCGACTCGCTGCGCCGCCCGATGATCAGCGCGCAGGAGAGGTGGTAGGTGCCGGCGGGGAACTCCTTCGGCCGCGTGCCCGGCACGACGACCGACCGCGGCGGGACGTAGCCGCGGTGCTCGACCGGCTCGGTGCCCGTCACGTCGATGATCGGCACGGACGCGGTCAGCGTCACGTTGGGAGCGAGCACGGCCTCACGTCCGATGCGCACGCCCTCGACGACGATGCAGCGGGAGCCGACGAATGCGCCGTCCTCGACGATCACCGGCCGGGCACCCGGCGGCTCGAGCACACCGCCGATGCCGACGCCGCCGGCGAGGTGGACGTTCGCGCCGATCTGCGCGCCGGAGCCCACGGTGGCCCAGGTGTCGACCATCGTGTTCGGGCCGACCCAGGCGCCGATGTTCACGTAGGACGGCATCAGCACGACGCCGCGCGAGAGGAAACTGCCGTAGCGTGCGACCGCAGGCGGCACGACGCGCACGCCGAGCTTCTCGTAGCCGCTCTTCAGCGGGATCTTGTCGTGGTACTCGAACGGCCCGACCTCCCGCGGCTCCATCTGCCGCAGCCGGAAGTAGTCGAGGATCGCCGCCTGCACGTCCTCGTTGACGCGCCAGTCGTCGCCGTCGGGCTGCGCGACGCGTACCTCGCCGCGGTCGAGCGCGGCGATCGTCTGCTCGGTCGTCACAGCGCGCGCTCCAGGATCTCCGCGGCGCGCTCGCACTCGGCCTGCGTGGGCACGAGCGCGAAACGGACGTAACCCTCGCCCGCAGGGCCGAAGAACGAGCCGGGCGCCACGAGCAGTCCGTGCTCGAGCAGCTCGCGCGCAAAGGCGTCGGAGGTGCCGTCGACGGCGACCCAGAGGAAGAAGCTCGCGCTGCCGCCGGCGTGCCGGAGCCCCTTGCGCTCGAGCACGGGCAGCAGCGTGTCGCGCTTGCGGCGGTAGAGCTCGCGCACCGCGGCGACGTGATCGTCGTCCGACCACGCGACGACCGAGGCGCGCTGCACGAACTCCTGCGGCGTCGTGCCTGTTGTCGGTCGGAACGCCCGCAGCGCGTCGGCGACGAGGGGAGGCGCGCAGACGAAGCCGGAGCGGTAGCCGGTCATCGAGGAGCGCTTCGAGAGCGTGTTGAAGACGACGACGTTCTCGCGGTCGGCGACCTGCAGGGCCGACGCCGGGGGTGCGTCGAACCAGAGCTCCGAGTAGGCCTCGTCCGAGCAGAGGAGGAAGCCGTGCTCGCGCGCGAGTCCCGCGAGCTCCTCGTAGAAGGAGAGCGGAGCGGTCGCGCCGGTCGGGTTGTTCGGGTAGCAGACCCAGAAGAGCGCGAGCTCGTCCCAGCAGTCGATCGCATCGAGGTCGGGCAGCCAGCCGTGCTCCTCGCGCAGCGGCACGGTGACGACGCGGCCGTCGGCGAAGCGCGCCCCGCGCTCGTAGACCGGATACCCCGGCTCGGGCACCGCGACCGCACGCCGGTCGCCGAGCGCGACGTGCGCGAACGAGAAGATCGCCTCCTTCGAGCCGAGCGTCGGCACGAGCTCGCGGTCGGGGTCGACGGCGACCTCGAAGCGCCGTGCGATCCACGCCGCGATCGCTTCGCGCAGCTCCGGGAGCCCGGCGGCACGGGGGTACGAGGATCGCTCGCCGATCGCCGCCGCGAGCGCCTCGCGGATGAACGCCGGCGTCACCTCGCGGGGGTCGCCGATGCCGAAGTCGATCGGCGTGACGCCGCGCGTCCGCAACTCGGCGCGCCACTCGTCGAGGCGCGTGAACGGATACTGCTCGAGCTCTGTGAGGACGGGGGAGAGCTGCACGGACGAAAACCTAGTGCCTCCTGGAGGAGCGCGACGGCTGCGAATGGGTCCCGCAGCCTCTGGACACGATCAAACCGGCGGCCACCGGGCTGCTCCACCTGATCGGCGCCACGTGGCCGGTCTGGGTGCTGCTCGGCGTGCTCGCGCTCTGCCGAGGGGGTTACTACCTCTACCGCCGGCGGCGCCTGGCGAGCTCGGGTATCGCGGAGATCGACTCGATGGACGGCCGCTCGGCTACCGCGTCGAGGTAACTCGCGCACGGGGCGACTACGGCGCGGATCTCGTCGTCGAGCGCGACGGCCGCAAGCTCGCGGTGCAGGCGAAGCGCTGGCAGAAAGACATCGGCGTCAAGGCGATCCAGGAAGCGGTCGCGTCGATCGCGATGTACCGCTGCGACAGCGCGATGGTCGTCACCAACCGCGAGTTCACCCGGGCGGCGCGGCGTCTTGCCGACGCGAACGCAGTCGAGCTCTGGGACAGGCAGGCGCTGATCGCGAAGCTGCTCGCGATGAAGGGCACGCCCCGCTTCGGCGGAAAAATCTACTGCTTCAACCACCAGCGCAGCGTGAGCCCAGCGTTCGCCGACTGACTACGGACTGAGGAAGCGCGCGAGCGCCTCGTACGTCCGCACGAGCTCGGCGACCTCGACCTGCTCGTCGGCGGTGTGCGCGTAGCGGGTGGCGCCGGGGCCGAGGTTGACGGCGTCGAGGCCGCGCGCCGCGAAGTCCGCCACGTTCGTCCAGGCCTGCTTCGGCAGCACGTCGAAGCTGCCGGCCTCCCGGAGGCGCTCGACGAGCGGGGCACGCCGCGCGACGGCGGCGGCGGGCGCGTGATGGACGATCTCGACGTCGCGGCCGACGAGCTCGCGCAGCCGCGCCTCCGCGTTCTCCATCGTCCGGCCGGGCGCGTAGCGGAAGTTGAGGATCGCCTCGCACTGCGCCGGGATCACGTTCGTGGCGATGCCGCCGTGGATCTGGGTCACGCTCACCACCTCGCGGAAGACGAGCCCGTCGACGTCGACGTCGTTCGGCTCCGCCTCGAGCACGGGGCGCAGGCCCTCGAGCGCGAGCGCGATCGCGTTGACGCCGGTCCACGGACGTGCGGAATGCGCGGCGCGGCCCTCGAAGACGACGCGCCCGACGATGTTCCCGAGGCAGCCGAGGTGCAGGGCGTTGTCGGTCGGCTCGAGGCAGACGACGAGCGCCGCCTCGTCGACGATCGGCGCCGCCTCGAATAGCGCCGGCAGCGGGTTGTGCTCGGGCCCGACCTCCTCGCGCGGGAAGAAGAGCAGGCCGAGGTCGTACGCGAGCTCCGCGTGCTGGGCGAGCAGACCGAGCTCGATCATCACGGCGAGCCCGCCCTTCATGTCGCTCGCGCCGAGGCCGTGGACGGTGCCGTCCTCGAGCCGGCCGGGCAGGTTGTCCTGCGCCGGGACGGTGTCCATGTGGCCGGCGAGGAGCACGAGCGGCCTGCCGCTGCGCCTGGCGTAGAGGAGCGTCTCGCCGTCGTCGTGGGCGAGCGGCACGTGGTGCAGCGCCTGGCGCACGTAGTCGTAGACGAGGCCCTCGTCGTGCGACGGCGACGGCAGGTCGACGAGCTCGAGCGTCCGGTGCGCGAGCGCCGTGTCGGCAGGCTGAAGGGGCATACTTCCGCCGATGATCCCACGTTCTCCGGAGCCGGAGCGCGGGCTGGTCCTCGCGGTCCTGGCGCAGGGGAGAGAGCCCGACGAGGAGCTGGCCGAGATCGAGGAGCTGGCGCGGACGGCGGGCGTGCAGCCGATCGGCCGCGTCGTCCAGCACCGGCAGCGACCGGCGCGGCGCACCTACGTCGGCAAGGGCAAGCTCGAGGAGCTGCAGGAGCGCTTCGCGGACTCGGAAGCGGAGAGCCTGCTCGTCGACGACGAGCTCGACCCCGTGCAGCAGCGGTTCCTCGAGGACGCGCTCAAGGCGCGCGTCGTCGACCGTACGCAGCTGATCCTCGACATCTTCGCCCAGCATGCGGTCACGGCCGAGGGCAAGCTTCAGGTCGAGCTCGCGCAGCTCGAGTACAACCTGCCGCGCATGCGGGGCATGTGGCAGCACCTCGAGCGCCTCGGCGGCGGTGTCGGCACGCGCGGCCCCGGCGAGTCGCAGCTCGAGACGGACCGCCGGCTCGCGCGGCGGCGCGTGTCCCTCCTCAAGCGCCGTCTCACCGAGCTCGAGCGCCAGCGCGCGACACGGCGCAAGGAGCGGCGGCGCTCCGAGACGCCGCAGGTCGCGCTCGCCGGCTACACGAACGTCGGCAAGTCGACGCTCCTGAACGCGCTCACCGGCGCCGAGGTGTCGGTCGAGAACCGGCTGTTCGAGACGCTCGACCCGACGACGCGCGCGTTCGAGTACGACGGGCGGCGCTACCTCGTCACGGACACGGTCGGCTTCATCCGGCGACTGCCGCACCAGCTGGTGGAGGGCTTCGCGGCGACGCTGGAGGAGACGCTCGTCGCCGACATGGTGCTGAACGTCGTCGACGCCGCGGCCCCGGACGACGAGGTCGACCGCCAGGTGGAGGCGGTCGAGGAGGTGCTGCGCGAGATCGGCGCGGGCGAGCTGCCGGTCGAGCTCGTGCTCAACAAGATCGACCTCGTGGACGAGATCGCACGGCGGCGGCTCGGCAACCGCTTCCCGGGCGCGCCGCAGGTGTCGGCTGTGACCGGCGAGGGCCTCGACGAGCTGCGCGTGCGGATTGCCGAGCATTTCGGCTCGCGCTGGGAGCTCGTGCGGCTGCTCGTGCCGTTCGACGAGGGCGGTCGGCTCTCGGAGCTCTACGGCCTCGGCGCGCCGATCCTCGAGCGCGAAGACACGGCCGACGGCGTGCTCGTGCTCGCGCGCCTGCCGCGCCGCGAGCTGCAGCGCTTCGCGCCGTTCCTGGTCGCCGAGGCGCGGCGGGAGACGGCCTGATCGAGCTGGCCGTCCGGCGGCTGCGGCCCGATGCAGTGCTGCCGACGCGCGCGTACGCGGGCGATGCCGGCCTCGACCTCGCTGCCTGCGAGCGCGTCGAGCTCGGACCGGGGGAGCGGGCGCTCGTGCCGACTGGGCTCGCGGTCGCGATCCCGGAGGGCCACGCGGGCTACGTCCAGCCGCGCTCCGGCCTCGCCGCGCGGCACGGGATCTCGATCGTCAACACGCCGGGCCTCGTCGACTCCGGCTACCGCGGCGAGCTCAGGATCAACCTGATCAACACCGACCGCGAGCACGCGTTCGTCGTCGAGCGGGGCATGCGGATCGCGCAGCTCGTCGTCCTGCGCGTGCCGGGGATCGAGCTCGTCGAGGTCGACGAGCTGCCGGGGTCGGAGCGGGGTGTTCGCGGCTTCGGGTCGTCGGCCCACTGATGGCCGAGCCGCGCCTCCGCGTCGCCGTGCTCGTGCGCTGGCAGAACCGCATCCTGCTCTGCCGTCAGGAGAAGCCCGGCCGCGAGTACTGGCTGCTGCCGGGCGGAGGCGTCGACGGCGGCGAGACGCTGACGCAGGCGCTCCGGCGCGAGCTCGGCGAGGAGCTCGGCATCTGGGACGAGTTTCCGCTCGAGGGGCCGATCGCGGTCGCGGAATCGATCGCGCCCGGCTGGCAGCCCGGCGACCGGCACATCGTCCACGTCGTCTTCGGCGCCGATCTGTCGCACCGCTCGCTCGAGGACGTCGAGACCCGGGACGCGGCGGTGCGTGGCGCGCGCCTCTTCACCCTCGAGGAGATCGGCGAGGTCGTGCTGCACCCGCCGATCACGCGCTTCGTGCAGCGCTGGCAGCCGGGCGACCCGGCCGTCTACCTCGGCAGCCTCTGGGCGCGCTGAGCTCTCAGCCGCGAGCGAGCGTTGCGGCGAGTCGCTCGGCGACGGCGGCGACGGTCAGGTTCGTGTTCGCGCGCGGCAGCTCCGGGACGAACGACGCATCAGCGACGTAGACGTGGTCGAGCCCGCGGACGCGGCCGTTGGATTCGGCAACGAGCCCGAGCGCGCACGTGCCGACCGGATGGAAGAAGCCGCGGCAGGCCGCCCGCGCATGCGCTGACGCCGGAACGGCCGGGCCGGGCCGGATCTCGCGTGCGACGTACGGCCTGACGCTCCGCGCTGCCGCCAGCTCGCGCAGCGCCTCGATCCCCTCGGCGACGACGTCCGCATCAGCCGGATGGCTCAGGAAGCCGTGCTCGATCGCGAGCGGCGTCCGCGGATCACGGTCGTTCAGGCGCACCCGGCCGGTCGACCGCGGCTTCATCGCGAACGCCCCCGCCGAGATCTCGGGGCCCGCGTCGAGCGCCGGAAAGAGGAAGATCTCGCCCTCCCGCCGGCTGATGCTGACCTGCGCCATCGGCAGCGCGTCGACCGCATCGATGAGCTGCTCGCTCGGCTCCCACCCGATGCCCGCGCCGACGTGGTCGCGCAGGTTCTCGCCGACCGGTGCGCCGAGTCCGCTCCGCAGCAGGATCGCCGGCGACCCGTACGCTCCTGCCGCGAGCACGATCGTCTCCGCGCCGATCTCGCCGCGGTCGGTCAGCAGCACGTCGCCGTCGACCCGGTCGGCGAGCGTCTCGGCCAGGATCGTCAGGTTCGGTCGCGTCCGGGCCGGGTCGAGGTAGGCGAACGCCGCGTTCCAGCGGACGTCGCCGACCATGTTCACCGGGTGCACGATCGCGTCGGCGCCGGCCGCGTCCGCCCACGCTGCATGCCAGGGCGTCAGCTCGGTGCGCGCGAGCCTGCGCACGCGCAGCGTCGACTCGGCCCGCTCCAGGTACGGCTCGAGCGTCGCGTACGACCAGCCCTCGCCCCAGTCGTAATCCGACGGCGCGCCGCGGAGCGCGACGCACGCGTTGTGCGCAGAGCAACCGCCCAGCACCCGCGCCCGCAGCTGCGAGCGGTCCTCGCGGTCGGTCTCCCACGAGTGCGAGAACGCGAGCCGCGTGCCGTCGAGGAGGTCGGCCGGCCAGCGGCCGTCGTCGAAGGGACCGTAGTCCGGTCCCGCCTCGACGAGGCAGACCGAGCGCGAGCCGTCCTCGGAGAGCCGCGCGGCGACGACGCAGCCGGCAGTCCCGCCACCGACGACGACGACGTCGAACTGCAGCCGACGATTCACGCCGCGGTCGTGAGGCGCCGTTACCCGCGTTCTTGCTCGACGAGAAGGACGAGGGTCTCGGGCAAGACGCCGTCGTGCGCCATCGCCTCCGCAGCCGCCGGCGTCTGCATGAACGCCATCACCGCATCCATGTCGGGAATATCCATCACCAGCCCCACCTTCCTGGGGTTGTCAGCGTTCACGAACGTGCGGATATTGGTGACGCCCAACGGGCCGAACACCTCTTCGCGTTTCGGCGAGGCAAGCCAATGCTCCGTGTCCTCGACATCGTGATATGCGACAACCGTCGGCATACGTCTCCTTTCGCTGGGGGATGGCGTGTGGCTGCGACCTGCGAGAGCGCGAGCCTACGCCACCACCGCAAGGCCGACAAAGGAAGGCGGGAACATGCGGACCGGATTCACGGGTTTCTACCTACGCCGAGCGCCGGCCCGACGCCGAGACTGGCTGCGATGCAGAGCAAGGTCATCCTCGTCGCCGTCGATGAGTCGCCGGCCGCACATGCGGCCGTGGATGCGTCGATCGAGCTGGCTGCCGCCCTTGGTTCGCCGCTGCACTTCGTTCATGCCACGCCGCTTTCCTGGCAGCTCTTCGAGGAGCATCGTGACAAGGGGCCGAGCCGGGACGAGATCGCCGCCAGAGATACCGTCCTCGCTGACGCGCTCACGCGAGCAGACGCGGCGGGTCTCGAGGCCGAGCTCGAGCTCCTGGACGAGAGCTCCGGCGCCGAGCTCGCCGCGTCGATGGCCGGGATTGCGGAGGGCCTCGACGCCGGCCTCATCGTCGTCGGCTCGCGCGGTCGCGGCGCAGTTACCGGCGCGATTCTCGGCAGCGTCTCGCAGAACTTGATCAGGTACGCAGGCAAGCCCGTGCTCATCGTCCACGGGCCGCCAGACGACTAGCGGCTCGGCTGATGCGTCCTCTCGCGACGGAGCGAGAGTGCCAGGCTGGGAACGATGAAGGACAGGAGAAAGACCGGCAAGATGCTCTTTCCGGTGCAGCGGAAGGCGACGGTTTCGCCGTCGGCGGCGTCGAAGGTCCTGGTGCGGCTCGAGTTTCGGCCGTCGCGGACTTGCAGGGTGTGACGTCCGGACGTGATCGGCATCTCGAAGGTGTCGTTCATCGCTACCGACCCGACACGCTCCCCGTCGAGCACGACGTCGTAGGTGCCGCGACGGACCTCCGCTCCGATCGCTTTGTGGGTCAGCTTGAGCGCGGCGGACATCGTCGATCTCTCCGCGTCACCAGCCGGTGGTGCCGTAGTCGGGGCCGGGCACCGAGAGCGGTATGACGGCCTGCAGCCCGCGGCCGGATGCGTTGATCGCGAAGCAGCCGGTGCGTCCGATGCGAAGCTCGGTCTGCACGATCCGCCAGCCGCCGTGCGGGCTGATCGTGAGGGCGCCGGCGAAGCGGAGCGGCCGAGATCCGCAGGAGACATCCGGCGGCTTGACGGTGCAGGCGGTGGCTCCGTTCGTCGAGAAGCCCAGTGCAGCGCGAAGCTCGCTCTTGCCGAGCCTGCGGCCCGTCAGGGTGACTCGCCCACGATAACTCGGTGCGACCGCGATCAGCGCTCGGTGGAGGTAGTAGCCGGAGCTGTCGGTGGGGTCGCCGTCGCGTGAGATCGCGGTCCTGCTCGACAGCGCGACGACGTAGACGGGGCCCGAGCGAAGCGCCTTCGCTGCCGGGCGTATCCACGGAAAGAACCCCAGCGCTGCGCTCCGCACCGGCGCAGGTGCCGGTCGTTCCGCGGGCATCGACGCGCATTTGAGATCCCAGGGGTTACCGGCCGCCGACACAGGGCCGCCGACGAACAGCAGCGCAGCGAACGATGCCGCCACGACGACGAACCTCATCGTGATCAGAGTACGCTGCAGGCTCCCGGATCGGTCCGTGACGAAATCTGGTGGGCGTTCGGGAGCGTTCCCTGAGCCGGTGTAGGGTGGGCAGGCCATGACCGACGATCGGCGGATCCGGCTGCGGCCGGTTGACCGTGTTGAGGTCTCGATTGTCGTCGATAACTTCGTCGACCTCTTGCTGGCCGGCTCCGACGATGTTCGGAGGTACGCCCCCACCGACTTCGGCGATCGCGGTCAGCTGATCGCAGAGCATGGCTTTTCTGCGCTGATCACGGTCGAATCGGACGGTCGGCGAAGTTCGGTGCTCTACGACGGTGGCCTGACGCCGACAGCTCTCGCGCGCAACCTCGATGTCCTGGAGGTTCCGGTGAGGGATCTGCGCGCGCTGGTGATCTCGCACGGTCACGCAGACCATCACGGCGGACTTGAAGCGCTGTTCAAGCGACATGGCCGGCAGCGACTCCCGCTCGTCATCCATCCCGAAGCGTGGCGGGAGCGAAGGATCGTCTTCCCGACCGGGGCCGAGGTGCAGCTGCCGCCGCCGCGCCGGCGCGACCTGGAGGCGGAGGGAGTCGAGGTGGTCGAGGACCGTGGGCAGACGCTGCTTCTCGACTCGACCGTCCTCGTCTCCGGTCAGGTCGAGCGGCTGACGCCATTCGAGAACGGCTTCCCAATTCACTACGCCCACTCGAGCACCGGGTGGGAACCCGACCCGATGATCTGGGACGACCAGAACCTGATCGTCAACGTCCGGGGAAAGGGACTCGTCGTCGTCTCTGGCTGCTCGCACGCGGGAGCGGTCAACGTCCTGCGCAACGCGCAACGGCTTACCGGCGAGGAGCACATCGCCGGCTTCATCGGGGGCTTTCACCTCACCGGAGGGATCTTCGAGCCGATCATCGGGCCGACCGTCGACGCCTTCGCCGCCGCGGACATCGACCGGCTCCTACCGGCGCATTGCACCGGTTGGAAAGCCGTCCATCAGCTTGCGCGTGCGCTGCCCGCCGCGTTCGTGCAGCCCGCGGTCGGCACCGTCGTCACGTTCTGAGCCTGGGCGAGTTGCTAGGCGCGCAGGTCGAGGCGCCAGTCGTTGCAGGTCATGAAGTGCCCCTTCGGGAACTCGAGCTCGCATGCCTCGAGCAGCTCGAAGCCGAGCTTGCGGCAGATCGCGTTCGACGGCCCGTTGTCGACGTTCGGGAAGGCGTGCAGGAAGCGATGCTTGCCGTCGCGCCTGGCGCGCTCGATGGCCTGCGCGGTCGCCGCCGCCGCGATGCCGCGACCCTGGAACTCGGGAACGACCATCCAGCCGACCTCGTAGACCTGCTCGTCGCGCCACTCCTTCGTCCAGAAGCCGACCGAGCCCACGGCGGCGCCGCTCGCCACGTCGACGATCTTGAACATGCGATCGGCGCCGTGGAGCTGCTCGTAGCGGCTCTGACGCTCGCGCAGCTTGTCCGGGCTCTCGGGGCCGCCGAGGTGCTCGGTCATGCGCGGGTCGCCCATCAGCCGCTCGAGCAGCGGGAGGTCGCCGCTGCCCCACGGCTCGAGGGTCACCAGCGCGCCCAGGTCAGTCGGGCCCGGCTACGACCTCGCCGGAGGCGCGCTCGGTCGGCTCTGCAAGCAGAGGCAGGATGTGCTCCCGCATCCACGGCCCTCCGACCTCGGATTTGATCCGTTCCTCCGTTTCGAGATCCGGGAACGTGAGAACGAGAATCGCGCGGGTCTCGTCGACCTTGACGAAGCGGGCGTCGAGTCCGCCGGCCTCGACGACTGCCTGCACGGCATTCCGCGCCGACTCGACGACCGACGCGGGAATCGGCTCCGCAAACGTCAGATGGTTGACGACCATGCGCACACGGTCGATCGTATACACGTCGTCAGCAGGACTTCGCCGTGTGGCAGAAAGCGCCGGCGAGGTGACCTTCGATCGGCGAAACCGCCAGGCTCTGTCCGCGACCGCCTTGGCAATAAGTAATGAGTGGGCGCCGTAGTCGGATCGTTTGAGCGCCTTGACCGGCTGGGAGTCGCACCCGCAGCGTCTGCGCCGGGGGCGTCCGTGCGTTGCACGCCTGCGCCTCGTTGAAAGCGAAGAAGGCATTCGCTCCCGGCTTGATTTCGATCAGGTGCGGGCGCGAGCTCGTGATCATCTGATCGCCGCCGTGGCGGTACACGAACGGCAGCGGGACTCCACCGTCGCCGAGAAAGGCGACCGTGGGATAGCCGTAGAGCGTGCACGTTGTGGCACCCAGATTCGTCAGCAGAACCGACATGGTGTGTTGTTCCGTCTTCTCGGAGACCCGAGCGCCAATCCCGAGCCGCATCTGGCTGATCCGACAGGTGCGGACGCCTGCCGCGCCTGCCACTCCGCCGCACCAGGCTGCAAGCGCGAGTAGGAGCACCACTGCCGTGCGCCTCATGCCGCTCAGCGTAGAACCTCGACCGCGTAGCCGGCCAGAGGGCGGCCTCATCGGCGCGTGCTCGCGAATGCGCTCCTCCAACTACCCGTCGTCAGGAGTGTCGGCGATAGCCGGCGAGGTACGCCGGCACCGGCACGCCCTCCGGGAGGTCGTCGACCGGCACCGGCTCGCCGGCAGTCACGGACAGCGGGACGACGCCGGCCCAGACCGGCAGGTCGACGTCTTCGTGCCAGTCCTTGGGCGGCCCGCTGCGGATCTTCGCCGAGGCTTCGTCGATCGGGAGCGAGACGACTTGCGTCGACTTCAGGTCGCGCTCGCTCGGCGCGCGGACATCGGCGCGGCGTCCTGGCAAGACGTGATCGACGACGGCTTCGAGCGCGCGCAGCTTCTCCTGCTCATCGACCATGCGCGGTTGGCCGAGGACGACGGCCGAGCGGTAGTTCATCGAATGAAGGGGTGCCGACCGCGCGAGCACGAGCCCGTCCAGGATCGTTGCGGTAACGCAGATCGAAGCGCCTGAGCCAAGGAGGCGGCCGAGGCGTCCGCCCGGCGACCCATGCAGGTAGAGCGTGTCGTCGACGCGGGCGTGGATCATGGGGATGACGAACGGGTCGCCGTCGTCGACGAACCCGACGTGGCAAAACGGCGCCTCGTCGAGAATGGCGTCGATCACCTCGCGCTCGTAACGCGCCCGCTCTGGCTTGCGCCGCACTTCCGTCCGGGATCTCACGTCCGCGACCCGTCCCCTCCTCGACTCCACTCCGACTCTACCGAGGGCAGCATCAAGCGGGACTTCACCTCCGCGACAACTGGCGGCAGGTTGACGACGCAGGCCAGGCGCGAGATGGTTGGCGGAGCGTGGGATTCGCAGGCGGCCCCTTCAGAGGCGAGCACGCCAATCAGCGTGCACGTGATGCTCGTCGGCGATCTGCACGTGAGCCGGGGCGACTTAGCCTGCGGATGCGCAGCGTGATGCAGAGGCTGCTCCGACGCCGTCGGACGTAAGCGCGAACGCGCCCATCGGTACAGCGGTCCGATAACCACGCAGAAACCGGCAAGGATCGCAAGCTTGATCATCCCGTAGACGAGCAGGAGAGCCCCGACGAGGCTCGTTACCAGGACCCAGACCAAGTCGCGCGTCGCCTCGCCAGCGGGTCTGCGTTAGCGTCGGGTCATGCCTGAGCTTCCCGCCGAGCTGGATCGCCGGGTGACGCCGACCGAGCTCTTCTTCGATCTCGTGTTCGTGTTCGCGTTTACACAGGTGACGACCCTGTTGGTGGATGATCCGACGTGGGGTGGGTTCGGTCGCGGGTTGCTCGTAGTGGTGGTTTTGTGGTGGGCGTGGGCGAGCTATGCGTGGCTGACGAACACGGTTGATGCGGATGACGGGATCGTGCTGGCGGTGATGCTCGTCGCGACTGCGGCGTTGTTTGTTGCTGCCCTCGCGGTCCCTGAAGCCTTCGGCAGCCATCGCCTGATCTTCGCTCTGGCGTTTCTGGTGGTGCAGGTCATGTTCGTCGGGTTGTTTGCGGTGGCAGGGCGATCCGAGCCGGATCTGTTGGCGGCTGTGTTGCGGATGGCTCGCACGACGCTCGTCGGCGGGGCGTTGATCGTCGGGGCGGCATTTGTCGACAGCGGTCCGAGGCCCGTGCTGTGGCTGGCAGCCCTCGCGGTGGGTTTCGTTGGGCCGATCCTGATGGGTGTGCGCGGCTGGCGTGTCCACACCAGGCATTTCGCCGAGCGGCACGGCCTGATTCTGATCATCGCGATCGGCGAGGCGCTGGTCGCGATCGGGTTCGGGGCGAGGGGCACAGCCCTCGGTGCCGGTGTGATCCTCTCGGCGCTGCTCGGATTTGTGGTCGCGGCGTCGTTCTGGCTGGCCTATTTCGATTTCTTCTCGATCGGGGTGGAAAGGCTGTTGACGGACCGGCGAGGTGAGCAGCGCGTCGCCTTGGCACGCGACACCTACACCTATCTGCATCTCCCGATGGTGGCCGGGATCGTCCTGTTCGCGTTCGCGATGAAGACGACGCTCGCGCACGTCCATGCCGACTTGCATGTGATCCCGGCGCTCGCTCTTTGCGGCGGCTCCGCGCTCTACCTACTTGCTTACGTTGCGCAGCGTTGGCGGGTGTCTCACAGCCTTAGCCGCGGCCGTACGACTGCGTCGCTTGGGTTCGTGGCCCTGTGGCCGGTCGCTCTGGCCGTGCCCGCGCTGGTCACGGTCGCGCTGGTAGCGGCGGTCTGGCTCTCCCTGCACGCGTACGAACTCATCTGGTGGCGCGAAGCCCGCGCCGAGCGGCGTGCCATGCGAGCTCAGCATTCTTGAGTGGCCGAGTGTTGCGAAATGACCTCTGAGTCGTCGTCAAGGCAGCCTGGATCACCGCAGTGACTTGAAGGCCGCCCTGAGCTCCTCGCTGAAGACTTCGGGCTCCTCCCACGCCGCAAAGTGTCCGCCCTTGTCGGCCGCGTTGAAGTAGATGACGTTCGGGTAGCTCGCCTCGACCCAGCTGCGCGGCGTCCGCCAAATCTCACCCGGGAACGTCGTGAAGGCGAACGGGATAGCCCGAGGCAGCGGCTGCTGACGGCCCGCCGCTGGGGCGTCAGGGCCATAGGCCTCCCAGTACGAACGAGCGGCCGACGCACCGGTGCCGGTCAGCCAGTACAGCGTGATGTTGTCGAGGATGTGGTCGCGCGCGTGAGGTTGCCCGAGGGCCGACCCGAACAGCGCGCGAACGCCGTTCGGAACGGCGATCGGATCGATGAGGATCAGCCGCTCTCCGTCGTCTATCGCGTACGCCGACACCGGCCCTTCCCACTCGGCATGCCTTGCAGTCCAGTGGTACACGCCCTCGGGAAGCATCGGCCGACGCGATGCTACCCAGCCTCCGCTCAAGCGGCACAACGCTGAGCTGCCCCAGCGTTCCCGGACTAACCCCCGAGCTACGGCGGCGCGTTGGGTCAGGCGTGCCAGTCGAAGAGGACTACAGGCGGCGGTCCGTCCGGCGGCGCGCTGAGGTCGACTCCGGTCACGTCGAGAACTCGACCGCGAAACCACGTCATGAAATCGGAATCATCGGTCGCAAGGTCGGCGAACGCCTTCTGTACATCGCCCTCGAACCACACGAGCAGGAAACTCCCCATCGGGGTGTCCTGCAGCGTGAACGTCTCCCGGGTGTTACCGACGCGCGCATGGTGCGCTTCGTAGCCGGCCAGCCGAGGCCCGACTGTCTCGGCGGCGAACGCGCGAGCGTCCTCTTCTTTGCCTGCCCGGATCGGAAACATCCCGTTGAACACGCCCATGTCCCGCTCCTCCAGGGTCGCGGCCGGCCTGTATCCGGCCGTCCTGAGACAGGAAACAACGACGGGAGCATACGCATGCCGTTCGGGAACCGCGCATCCTCCGCGGCGCCACGCTCACGTGCGCCCGCCGCGCGTGCGCGCCCGCTCCGCCGAGACGGCGTGCGCCTGCGCCTCGAGCTCGTCCGGCAGCGGCTCGAGCTCGGTGCCGAGCGCCTCGGCGAGCAGGCGGTCTGCGAACCACGGGTTCCGGGGCAGCAGCGGGCCGTGCAGGTACGTACCGTAGACCCGCCCGCGGCGGCAGCCCTCGAAGCCGGAGCGGCCGTCGTTGCCGAAGCCGGCGACGACGCGGCCGAGCGGTTCCGCCCCCTCGTCGAGGTAGGTGCGGCCGGCGTGGTTCTCGAAGCCGGCGAGCGTCTCGCCCGCCCAGGCGCAGTCGAGCAGCACGTCGCCGATCATCCGCCGCTCACCCGCGACGGTGTGGAGGGGCAGCAGGCCGATGCCCGGCAGCTCCTCGCCGGCGACGTCGCGGTAGGAGCGGCCGAGCAGCTGGTAGCCGCCGCATACGGCGAGAACGCCGGCGCCGCCGTCGACCGCGCGGCGCAGCGCGTCGCCCTTCGTGACGAGGTCGCGCGCGACGAGCGCCTGCTCGCGGTCCTGGCCGCCGCCGACGTAGAAGAGGTCGATGCCGGCGGGCACGTTGTCCTCGGGCCCGATCGGGACGACGGCCAGCTCGTGGCCCCGCAGCCGCGCCCGCTCGCGCAGCACCGCGATGTTGCCGCGGTCGGCGTAGATGTTGAGGTAGTCCGGGTAGAGATGGCCGACGGTGATCTTCACGCTGCCGACTCCCAGTAGTCGGCGACGTAGCCGCGGCGGGCGACGATCCGCCGCAGCGCGAGCATCGCGGTGTACGTCGGCAGGACGACCAGCTCGCCGCCTGCCGGCGTGGCGGCGAGGCCGCGGTCGAGCGCCTCCTCGAGCGCGGGGACGACGTCGATCCGGGAGCGGTCGAGGCCGCCGTAGGCGAACCGCAGCGCGAGCTCTGCCGCCCGGCCGCCGGCGACGATCACTCGATCGAGGGACGCGAGGAGGGGCTCGAAGTCGACGTCCCAGATCCACGAGACGTCGCGGCCGTCCGCGATCTCGTCGTTCAGGGCGACGACCGCGAGGCGCGGCGGTTCGCCCTCGAGCAGCGTGCGCACCGCCTCGTTCGCCCCGGCCGGGTTCTTCACGAGCAGCATCAGCAGCCGCCGGTCGCCGACGGCGATGCGCTCGAAGCGGCCGAACGCCGCGCTGAACGACTCCAGCCCCTCGGCGATCTCGGCCGCCGGGACGCCGAGGGCGCCCGCAAGAGCGGCGGCGGCCGTTGCGTTGTAGACGTTGTAGAGGCCGGGGAGGGGCAGCCGGATCGGCAGCGAGACCTCCGGCGTCGCGAGCACGAAGCGCGCGCCGACGAGGCCGTCGAGCTCGATCTCCCGCGCGGCGACGTCGAGCGGCGGCCGGACGAGGTGCCCGGCGGGGCAGGCGAAGTCGCCGAGGTGGCCGACGTAGGCGGCGGCGTAGACGAACGGCCGGCCGCACTCGGGGCAGTACTTCGAGTCGGCCGCGTGCTGCAGCGACGGCCGCGCGTGCCGGGGGTCGTCGACGCCGAAGAGCCTGACGCGGCCCCTGTGGGAGCGCGCGAGGTCGGCGAGCAGCGGGTCGTCGGCGTTGGCGACGAGCGTCGTCTCCGGCAGGGCCGCGAGCGCGCCGCGCCAGCGCTCGGCCACGTGCTCGAGCTCGCCGTACCGATCGAGCTGGTCGCGGAAGAGGTTGCCGAGCAGCACCGCCCGCGGGCGCACGCGGCGGGCCACCTCCGGCAGCGCCGCCTCGTCGACCTCGAAGAGGCCGAGCTCGGCGCCGGGCGAGGCGAGGAGGGTGGAGGCGACGCCGGAGACGAGGTTCGCGCCGGAGGCGTTGTGGGCGAGGCGGAAGCGCCGGCGGAGGATCTGCGCGGTCATCGCCGCGGTCGTCGTCTTGCCGTTCGTCGCCGAGACGAGCACCGCTCCCTCCGGGAGCAGCCGGGCGAGCCGGTCGACCGCCCCCGGGTGCGCCTTCCAGAGCACCTTCCCCGGCAGCGTCGTGCCGCCGCCGCGCCCGAGCAGCCGCGAGGCGGTGCCGATGGCGCCGGCGAGCAGGCGCTCGAGGCGAAGGAGCACGGCGGCGAGGCTACCCGCCGACCACGGCGTCCGACCGCGGGGTTCGCCCGTGCTCTGCCGTACTTGCTGTTGCTCCAGGTTGATCTACCATGATTGCATGGCCCGGAAACGGCGGCTCCCCGCCGTCGAGGGGATCGACCCGGATGAGCTCGCGTCGTTCCAGTCGGCGATCCGGCGGCGCTACACGGACGAGCAGCTGCTCGACGAGCTGCGCGGCTCGGCCGAGCGGCTCGGACGCTCGCCGACGATGAAGGAGTTCGCGGCGGACGCGGGCGCCCGCGTCCACCCGCAGACACTGATCGAGCGCTTCGGGACGTGGAACGCGGCCAAGCGCGCCGCCGGCCTGCTGCCGCGCCGCTTCGTCAGCCGCGAGGAGCTCGTGGCGGCGCTGCGCCGGCTCGGCGACGAGCTCGGCCGGCCGCCGACGGCGCGCGACCTCGACGAGCGCCGCGGCACGATCCCGTCGAAGTCGCTCTACTGGCACACCTTCGGCTCGCTCTCGAGCGCGCTCCGCGAGGCGGGCTTCGACGTCGCGGTGGGGGAGGAGCGGCTCGAGCGCGCGATCGCGCAGGGCGCCGCGCTCGCCCGGCGGCTCGGCCGGCTGCCGAAGTTCGCCGACTGGGTCGAGGCGCGCCGCAGCGCGACCGAGCCGATGCTGACCGAGTGGCAGGTCTACCGGCTGTTCGACTCGCGCCGCGGCGCGTGGTCGGCCTTCCAGTTCCTCGTCAGGCGCCGGCTGCAGGAGGAGGGCGCGGCGGTCGCGCCCGACGGAACCGTCCGTTAGCCCGTCGCGAGCGCGGCGAGCTGCGACAGGCAGTGCTCCCGCTCGCCCGGCGCGCGCACGGCAGGCAGGGGATCGGGCTCGACGTAGCGCTTCGGCTTGAACGAGTGCTGCGCCGCGATCTCGCCGCGTGCGAGCACGAGCAGCGTCCCCTCGCCGACCTGGCGCTTGCGCAGCTTCACGTCGCAGTAGTGCTCGACGATCTCGAGCGCCAGCTTCGTCGAGGCGAAGAAGACGCCGTCGCGGCCGGTGCCGAGCCAGAGCGGCCGGCCGACGCCGCGCGCGAGGTGCAAATGGTCCGGCTCGCGCTCGTCGAGCCACGCGGCGGCCATCGCGCCCTCGAGCGCCTCGAGCGCGCGCGCGTCGCTCCGCGAATGCGCGGCGACGGCGAAGATCGCCTCGGAGTCGACGGTCATCTGCGGCTCGGCGCGGGCGCAGTCGTGCCGGCCGAGCAGCTCGTCGTCGTTCGTGATGATGCCGTTGTGGATGCCGATCACCGGCCCGTGACGCACGGGGTGGTTGTTGGCCGCGATCGAGGGATGGCCCTTCGTGTAGTCGCGCACGTGGACGAGGAGCTGCGCCGCGTCTGCGGGGACGGCGATCCGGTCGAGCAGCATCGACGCCGGCGTGCGCTGCTTGACGACCGTTGGATAGGTGTCGCCCGGCGAGCGGAACGCATAGCCGACGGCGTCGGCGCCGCGCTCGGCGATCGCCGCCAGGAGCGACTGGGCAGTGAACGTCCTCCGGAGCTCCGATCCGGGCGCGAGGCTGTAGCCGGCGATGCCGCACATGGTCAGTTGATCGGCGTTTCGACGTGTGTGCTCAAGGAGCTCAGCGTAGCGGCCGATACGGAGTGCGAAGCACATGGCCCTGCCGGAACCCCATCCCGAGGAGACGCCCGAGCCCTCGCTCAGCCTCCTGCCCCTGCTCGACGACGCCGAGGCGGCAGAGGAGGAGGAAGAGGACGACGAGCCCGAGAACGCGCGCCTCTCCGAGAGCGAGCGCCTGCAGACGGCCGACCCGCTCAAGCTCTACGTCCGCCAGCTCGGCGACGGCCGGCTGCTGACCCCGGCCGAGGAGCGCGAGCTCGCGCGCCGCAAGGATCTCGGCGACGAGGATGCCAAGCGCCGGCTGATCGAGTGCAACCTACGGCTCGTGATGTCGATCACGCGCAACTACACACGGGCCGAGGTGCCGCTGCTCGACCTGATCCAGGAAGGCAACCTCGGGCTGATCCGCGCCGTCGAGAAGTTCGACTACCGCCTCGGCTTCAAGCTCTCGACGTACGCGACCTGGTGGATCCGCCAGTCGATCACGCGCGCGCTCGCCGACCAGGGCCGCACGATCCGGCTGCCGGTGCACGTCGCCGAGCAGGTGCGCCGCGTGCAGCGCTCGCGCCGCCAGCTCGCGCAGCGCCTGAACCGCGATCCGTCGAACGAGGAGATCGCACAGGAAGCCGGCTTCACGCCGCAGCGCGTGGCCGAGCTGTTCGAGCTCGTCACCGAGCCGGTGTCGCTCGAGACGCCGGTGGGCGACGGCGAGAGCATGTACGCCGACCTGATCGAGGACGAGCGCTCGGAGTCGCCCGACACGCAGACCGCGAACCACGCGCGCACGGCGGAGCTCGCGCGGGCGCTCGAGGCGCTCGAGCCGCGGATGCGGCACGTGCTCTCCCGCCGCTTCGGCCTCGACGGCGAGCCGCCGCAGACGCTCGAGGAGCTCGGCGCCGACCTCGGCATCACCCGCGAGCGCGTCCGCCAGATCGAGACGCGCGCGCTGCGACAGCTGCGCAGCATGGCGCCGGGTCTGCAGGCCTACCTGCGGGCGTAGCGCTCTACGCGATCACGCTCACGGCTTCCATCTCGTGGAGCCGTGAGAGGCGGTTCAGCGCCTCGACCTCGATCTGCCGCACCCGCTCACGCGTGATCCCGAGGTGCCGGCCGATCTGCTCGAGCGTGCACGGATCGCAGTCGTTCAGGCCGTAGCGGAGGACGATCACGCTGCGGTGCCGGTCGGGCAGCGACCGCAGCGCGTCCGCGAGGGTCTGCGAGCGCAGCGAGTCCTCGACGAGCTCGTCGGGCAGCGGCCCGTCGCCGGAGACGAAGTCGCCGACGACCGCATCCTCTTCGTCGCCGACCGGCGCGTCGAGCGACGTCGCCCGCGGCGCGGCGCGCACCTCCTTCGCCTGCTCGAGCGGCAGGTTCGCCTCGGCGGCGATCTCCTCGAGCGTCGGCTCGCGGCCGAGCTGCGTCCACAGGTGACGCTCTGCGCGGTTCATCTTGTGCAGCCGCTCGACGATGTGCACGGGCATGCGGATCATCCGCGCCTTGTCGGCGAGCGCGCGCGCGACCGCCTGGCGGATCCACCACGTGGCGTACGTCGAGAACTTGTAGCCGCGGCGCCAGTCGAACTTCTCGACGGCGCGGATCAGGCCGAGCGTTCCTTCCTGGATCAGGTCGAGGAACGGCAGCCCCTGGTTGCGGTAGTTCTTCGCGATCGAGACGACGAGGCGCAGGTTCGACTGGATCATCCGCTGCTTCGCCTGGCGGTCGCCGCGCTCGATCGCCTTCGCGAGCTCGACCTCCTGTGCAGCCGTCAGCAACGGGTGGCGGCCGGCCTCGCGCAGGAAGAGCTGCAGCGCGTCGGTGGTCGTCTCCCAGGAGAGCTGGAGCGGGGGCGGCGCGGGCAGTGCCGCCGGCACCGGCTCGCCGTCCTCGAGCACGTCGGCGATCACGTCGATCGTGCGCTTCTCGAGCTCGCGATAGACCGCGTCGGTCTCGAGCGGGTCGAGCGCGAGCGGCTCGAGCACCTCGTTCAGCTCTGACTGGCGAACGTTCCCGCGCTCCTCGGAGATCTCGAGCAGGCGCTGGAGGTCTTCAGAGAACAGCAGGATGTCCGGGTCGCCCGTCATCCGGCTGTCCGTGTGCCCGTCTGCCTGGCCGTCCAAACCACCCCCCTGTGGTCGAATCGCAGCGCTCCCACGCCGCCGGACGCAAACAGACTACGCGAAAAAGGGACTAGCCGAAGAGCGGCGTGCCGTGGGGGCAGCCGTCGTCGGTGTAGAAGTCGCCCGGGAAGTGGCTGACGAAGAAGTCGGCGACGAAGGCCGGCAGCGTCAGCTCGACGTACGGGACGACCGGCGAGTGAGTCGCGTGGCAGATCGTCTTCGTGTACTGGTGGTCGCCCGGGTTGTTGCAGCTGCCGTTGCCGTTGCCCGAGTTGCCGTTGCCGACATTGCCGTTGCCCGAGTTGCCGTTGCCGACGTTGCAGTTGCCCGAGTTGCCGTTGCCGACATTTCCGGTACCGGAGTTGCCGTTGCCGACGCTGCCGGTACCGGAGTTGCCGGTGCCGGAGTTGCCGTTGCCGACGTTGCCGCTGCCCGAGTTGCCGTTGCCGACGTTGCCGCTGCCCGAGTTGCCGTTGCCGACATTGCCGGTACCGGAGTTGCCATTGCCCGGGTCGGCTGACTGGTTCGAGCTCGAGAAGGTGTGGATGGTGACGTGCTTGAGCCCGCTCAGTCCGTGTGCCGTCGCCTGAACGGCGCCGGCTGAGATCGCGGCGCCGACGGCGATTGCCGTGATGGCGAAGGCGACCGCGAGCTGCCGGCGGACGCGGGTGGCACCTGTGGCCGCGCGCCGGCCCTGCGACTCGACGCGCGCGACGACCGCGGCGACGAACTCCTCGCGCGGCTCGGGGCGCTGCTCCCGAAGGAGACCCTCGATCGGATCGTCGTGGCGACGCGTCCAGAACTTCGGCATCTACGAGGGAATACCGGCGCCGGCGCGCGATCCTTACAGGCTTCCGTCGACGAGCTTCGCGGCGAGGCCCCCGAGCCCGTGCGGACGGCGCGCCAGGCCGGACTCCTCGAGCGCTGCGGCGAGACGGGCCCGGGCGCGGGTGAGCCGGACCTCGACGGCGTTCGTCTTCGTCTCGAGGAGCCTCGCGATCTCGGCGGCGCGCAGGTCGGCGCCGTAACGCAGCGCGAGCAGCTCGCGGTCATCGGGGCTGAGCGTGGCGAGCGCCCGCTGCAGCGCGACGCGGGTCACGACCTCCTCCTCGAGGTCTCCGTCGGCTGCGCGCTCCTCGTCGTCGGGGAGCGGGCGCGGGCGCAGCATCGCGTCGTAGACGCAGTTGCGGGCGATCCCGAGCAGCCACCCCGTCGCGTCGCCCTTGCGCGCGTCGAAGCTCGACCGGTAGCGGAGCGCGCGCTCGAACGTCTCGCTCGTGATGTCCTCCGCCTCGGTGCGGTCGCCGACTCGGTAGGCGACATAGGCGTAGACGCGGCGGAGCAGCTCCTCGGGGTTGGCGAGCGGGTCGCGGGCAGACATCAGGGCTGCTTCGTGGCGCGGGCGGCGGCCGCTCCCGGGTTGAGGGCGTCGAGACGGGCGAGGGCATGCCTGCGCGCGGCACCCTTGGTGAGCGCGAAGAGCTTGACCCACGGCGCGGAGTTCTTCGGATCCTTCGCCGCCGCTTCCCGGTAGGCGGCGACGGCACCGGCTCTGTCGCCCTGAACGATCCGGATCGCCCCGAGCTGCTCCCACGGCTCCGCCGACCACGGCGCCCAGCGGCGCGCGTCGTTCGCCGCCGCGACCGCACCTGCGAAGTCCGCCTTTTCGAACGATGCGGCGCTGCGGGCAAGGGCGCGGTTCCCGAGCAGGCCGAGGAGCGCGACCACGCCGACGACGAGCGTGACGGCGCCCAGGCCGAGCCGCACCGGCAGGCGCGGCAGCGAGCGGCCTTGCGGTCGCGCCGCGGCAAGCACGGCGCTCGCGCAGAGCAGCGCGGCGAGCGTCACGCCGGTGAGCTCCCAGTCCCAGTCGTAGATGACGTGCACGAGCCACGCGACGTAGGCGCCCGTCGCGATCGGGACGAGCGCGCTCTTCCGCGCTCGTACGGCAGCCGCGAGCGGGACGAGCAGCGCTGCGGCGAGGAGCGCGAGCCCGATGGGGCCGAGCTCGGCGAGCGTTTCCAGGTAGAGGTTGTGCACGTCGAGCAGCTGCCCCTGCCTGGGCCCGGCCGAGAGCCAGTACTCGCCGAAGGTGCCGGCGCCGCCGCCGAGCGCCTTGTGCGCGCGCCACTCGTCGAGGGCGACGTGCCACTGGCGGAAGCGTCCGGTGCTCGAGAGCGAGAGCAGCCGCGAGCTGAGGTCGCCCCCGCCGGGCGGGGCGGCCTGGTCGAGCGAGTGGTGCGCGCGCGAGACGACCTTCGACGGCCCGCCCTCCTGCACGACGCCGCCGATGCAGGCGCCGAGCGCCGCGCCGGCGACGACGATCGCAAAGCTGCGGCGAACGCCGGCCGGGAAGACGATCCGGCGCTCGACGAGCTCGATGCCGGCGCCGACGGCCGCGGCGGCGAGCGCGAGCAGGCCGAGCCGCCAGAGGAGCGTATGCCCGGCGTGCTCCGCGTCGGCGAGCGACACGTCCGCGAGCCGGAGCGGCTTCGCACGGTAGGCGAGCCAGACGGCGGCCGCCGACGGCACGGCGACGGCCAGCATCGTCGCTAAGAGCGCGATCCGGCGCGCGGAGACGGCGAGGGTGACGAGGAGGGCCGCGGCGAGCGCCACCCAGGCGCCGCGGCTGAAGGTGAAGTAGAGCGTGGGCAGGAGGAGCGGCAGCGATGCGGCGGCGAGGATGCGCCCGGGCAGCGAGCGGCCGTGGGCGGTGAGCCCGACCCCGAGCACGATGGCGATCGCGGTCAGCAGGCCGAGGCCGTTCCAGTAGCCGACCGGGGCCTCGAGTCGCTGCCCGGCGACGATGTCGGTGACCCCGAGCCGTTCCGGCAGCAGGCGCGTGGCGAGGCCGTAGAGGCACGCAGCGGTCGACCCCGCCCAGACGCCCCAGAGGAGACCCTGGTATCGGGCCGAGCGCACGAGCGCAGCCGCGGCGAGGGCCGCGAGCACATAGACGAGGGCGCGTTCGACCTCGAGCGCGCTCTGCGTCGTGCTCTGCGTCCAGAGGAGCGAGAGCGCCGTCCAGCCGGCGAGTGCGAGCAGGCCACCGACCCAGGCGAGCTCGAGCCGGCTCGCCCGAACCGCCTGCAGGGCGAGCGAGAGGCCGGCTACCCAGGCGAGCGCGAGCGACGTCCAGCCCCAGGAGGTGGGGAAGTAGCCGCCCTTGTCGGCGGCGACGAGTCCCGTCGCGAGCGCGCCGAGCAGGAACGGGGCGGACGCCTCGAGCCGCTCGCCGAGGCGGACGGCTCCAAGGGAGCGCTCCGCGAGCGTGAGCGAGAGCTGCTCCGCCATCAGACGGCCGGCTCCTGAGCGACGATCGCCCTGATCCGCTCGATGAGACGGTTCTTCGAGAACGTCGCGGCATGGGCGCGGATCGCGTCGCCGTCCCAGTGCTCTCGCGCGAGCTGACGGACGGCCTCGGCGACGGCTTCCGGTGTCGGCGCGTCGAAGATCAGGCCGGTTACCCCTCCTGGACGGTATCGAGGAACCCGCCCCACCTCAAGGCGAGGGAGCGCCCGCCGGGGCTACGCATTCTTCCTTGCGACGGCAACGTCTGATTTCCACAAAAACGGAGCTCTGCCTGCACCGTGGAAGCGCACGTCCTCGAAACCGGCCTCAGTAAGCAACTTCCGAAGGGTCGCTCGACTCCAAAGTTTGATGTGGCCCCCCACGGTTAGCGGGTCGAGGTGGCGATCCCAGCCATTCGTGAGCGAGATGAGGAGGTTCTTCGCGTATCCGTGGTAGGGCGTAGAGAGAATTAGGCGTCCCGTCGACCTGAGTGCGCGGTGACACTGGCGCGCGAAGAACAGGGGGTCGACGACGTGTTCGATGACCTCTGTGCTGACGATGACGTCGAACTGCTCGACATCTGAGAGCTCAGCAACGTCTCGTACTGCAAACGTGACTTCCGGCCAGGCTGCTCGGGCGATCGCGATCCCTTTCTCGTCAGCGTCCATGCCGACGACATCGAAGCCAGCCGCCGCGATCTCCTTCGTGATGACGCCATTGCCGCAACCGACGTCGAGTACCCGAGCGGGTGGCTGACCCAGATACTTGAGTACCAGCGGCAGCACGTACGCAACGGAACACGGTGGACTTGCGTCGCTCCAACCGTAGCCCCGCTTGCAGACGCGAGGTGCGCCGGGGAGGCCGTTATCCGCCCCGACATCAGCCACGATCGAGGCCAAGGCCATTCCGGAGAGCACGGGTGGGGTCAAGTCGTGCCGTGACTGCACGAAGAGGTGCGCGGGGGCGCGCTTCGCCTGAGACGGCGCACGGCGAGCGCTTCGCAAGCGTAAGCGACAGCGCCTCGGCCGTCAGCGCCCTGCCTCCTCGGCGACAATCGCCCGGATCCGTTCGACGAAGCGCGCTTCGGAGAAGCCGGCGGCGTGGGCCCTGATTGCCTCGCGATCCGGGCGCTCCTGCGCGAGCTGTCGGACGGCGTCGGCGAGCGCCTCGGGTGTCGGCGTCTCGAAGAACAAGCCGGTTACGCCTTCGTGGACCGTATCGAGGAACCCGCCCCACCTCAAGGCCACGCTCGGCTTACCGAAGGTCGCCGCTTCGAGCGGCGTGAGTCCAAAGTCCTCGTGCGAGGCGGCGGCCAGGTAGGCGCACTCGCTGTAGAGCCAGCGGAGCTCGTCGTCGCCGACGGCCCCGAGAAGCGTTGCGTTCGGCGGCGCGAGCGCACGCAGCGCCGCCTCGTCGGGGCCGCCGCCGACAACGACGACCCGCTCGTCGGGAAGGGCGGCGAAGGCGCGCAGGACCGTGTCCACGTTCTTGTAGGGGAGCAGACGCGAGACGCAAAGCCCGAAGCCCGGCTCGAGGCCGGAGACGGGAGTCGCGGGGCCTTCGGGCGTGAGGGCGGGCGGGGGCGGCAGCACCTCGGCTTGGACGCCGTACGCGTCGGCGATGCGTCGTGCGACGCTCGATGAGTTGGCGAGGTACCGGTCGGCACTCGCCGCGGCACGGCGGTCCCAGCGCACGAGTGCGGGGCGGAGGACGGCCGCAGTCGCCCGGATCGCGGCGCCGCGCCCGCGCAGGTAGCGCTCCGGCTGGTACAGCCATCGTGCCGGCGTGTGGCAGTAGACGATCTTGCGACCGCGCGTCCGCACGCCGTGGGCCCAACCGCTCGAGCTGCAGACGACGACGTCGGCGTCGACGCGGAGAGCCGAGAAAGCGGGGGCGAGGAGCGGCAACGTCGCGCGATAGTGGCGGCGGAGAGAGGAGAGCCGGTTGAGCGGCAGCGGTCTGACATCCACATCACGGAAGTTCGGGAAGGTGTCGACCGGCTCGTAGAGCGACGTGTAGAGCGGGGCGTTGGGGAACGCTTGCGTCAGTGAGAGAACGACACGCTCGGCGCCTCCCCGCTGAGTCAAGTAGTCGTGGACCAGCGAGAGCGATGGTGCACGTCCCACTTCCATAGCTACCGATTGTGCATGGCATAGCCTTCGCCCACGCCGTTCTTCCTCAGAATCAACCCCGATGTCCTCGCCCGCCGCGTTGGCGACGAGATCGTCCTTGTCCATCTGAGAACCAACAAGATCTACACCCTGAATTGCACCGGCGGCCGGCTTTGGGAGCTGGCGGCGGAAGGTTCAAGCCTCGCCGAGATGCGTGAACAGTTGCTAGAGGAGTTCGATGTGAGTGAGCACACGCTCGACGAGGAGATCCGAGCGCTGATCACGCTGCTCCAGACGGAGGGCCTCGCAGCGCCTGAGGAGGGGTGACCAAGGCGAGCGTGATGCCTCCGGCGCAGTTGCCATTTCCGCCCGCGTCGTGGCTCGCGATCGTGCGCACGCGCGAGCGCGATGCGGTACCAATCGAGCGGATCGAGTCGCGAACGACCCGGTTTCTGTGCGTCAACTCACGCACGCTCGAGCTGGCGCTGATGGGATCGGGCGCCGGTCGGCTTCCGGCGCGGGTCGAGGAGGGGGCGGTGACCGTCCTTTTCGACGGCGTCCTTCACGACATCGAGTCGCAACCGCGCACCGGCCCGGATGCGGGCGCCGCCGAGATCTTGAGGCGGTACACGTCCGGATTCGCCCAGGCCCGAGAGCGCGCGTTCGACACGTTACGCGGCTCGTTCGTCGCGTTCATCGTCGACGCTCGCGACGACGTGATCCTCATGCTTCGCGACCCGCTCGGCTCGCACCCGCTCTTCATGACCGTCGGTCTTCCCGAGAGGCTCCTGTCACCCTCGATGGAGGCGATCGCGACCGCTCTCCCCGCCGCGCGGCGCCCGAACCGCCTCTACCTCGCGTCCACACTCTGCAATCGAGAAATCGGGCCCCAGGCGACGTTCTTCGAGCACATCGAGCGGGTCCCGCCGGGACACGTCGTGGGTCTTGACGTCAAAGGGACCAGCGCACACCGCTATTGGGATCCCGGTCCTGTCGCTGGACGGCGAGGCGCAGTCGATGGCGCCTCGCCTGACGAGTTCGACCGTCTCCTGCGCGGAGCGGTGGCCCGGTGCCTGCAGCACGGCGCTGCCGGGGTCTACATGAGCGGCGGCATCGATTCGACCACGATCGCCGCCGTTGCACGAGATGAGAGCAGCCGACTCGGCCTCTTGCCGCCCATCGCGCTCTCCGTTCTGATCCCGGAGGCGTTCTCGGGGGAAGCGCGAGTTCAGCGTTCGGTCGCGGCGGCGCTCGACATCGCGCAACTCGTCCGCAGTGTCCCTGAGCCCTCAGCCCGTCGGCCGCACCTTCTCTCGGTCGTCGAGACCATTGCCAACACCGGTTCTTCGGGCGTGAGCTACCTAGCTTCTGCCTACGATGAGCTGGCGATCGAAGCGCGCGGCCTGGAACGCGAAGTCCTGCTCACCGGTGAGGGCGGTGACGAGTGGCTGCAAGTCCATCCAACGTACTACTTCAGTGACCTGCTGAAAGGCTTCCGTCTTCGTGAGCTGAGCTACCTGCTCGCGAGTCACCGTCGCTACACCGCTGCCGAGACGACCGCATCATTCCTCCGCGACATGCTGTGGAGATTCACGGTGGTCGCTCTACTACGCCAGAGCGCACACTCGGCGTTGGAGCGGACGGTGTCGCGAAACCGGAGGATGCGAGTATCAGCGAAGCGTCTGATCGGATGGCAGTTCCGTCGGCTCATCCCGCCGGGGGTCGCACCGGACGAAGGTCTGAGGGTGGCGCTCGTCGACCGTTGGCGAACGCTGTCGGCGCAGGAGCAGGACTTCGATCGCTACACGCGGCTTCGCCGGCGGTTCCTCTTCCACCACGGACTGTCGTCGCTACGGGAGAAAGCCTTTGAGCGAGGGACACGTCTAGGTCTGCTGAGCTTCGAGCCATACCACGATCCAGACCTGGTGCAGTTCCTCTATGACGCGTCTCCTACGGCTCTGACCCAAGGAGGGCGCGCACGCGGGCTTGCGCACGCAAGTTTCTGGAGGAGGGTAGGAGAAGCGGCGCCCTTGCCCCCTCGTCCCGTTTACCACGACGCTTTCGCGGCAGCCATTGCCCGCGCCGAGGTGCCCCCGGTCCTCCGGAAAATGGGCGGCCTGCAGCTGGTGGCTGAGCTCGGGCTCGTCGACGCGAGGTGGGCCGGAGACACGAGCGCGGAATCCTTGACAGACCCGGGGGGAGTCGGTCACGCTATAGTCGAGCTCTTGCTCATGGAAGCCTGGCTGCGAGCGTGGTCGGACACGAGCGATCGAGGAGTGTGGGGATCATGACGAACGCAAACGCAGGCGGAGCCGAGCCGCAGGCGACGCGGCACGCCTGGGAGCCGATGACGCTGGTACATCTCGGCTCTGTGAGCGACGTGATGCACGCCGGCACCGGCATCGGCAAGGACGTTGCCGAGGGGGCATGCTCCAACGGCGCGAACAAGAAGCCGTGCTAATTCTCTGACGCCGGGCGGCCAGCACGCAACTCTCGTAATCGAATCGAGTTCGCTGCCACCCGAGGCGCCTCGCGGGGCGCGACGTTGGCGCGACGGAGCGGGCGTTATCTTCGCGAAGAGCTGGCTTGCAGCGGGCGTGCGCTGGGTTGAGCTTCTCGAAGTTGGCACGTACGCCTTCGTTCCCGGGACGCGACGCGTGACGGTTCTTCCTGCTCCGTCGGCGGACGAGGGAACCATCGTGGACGGTTTTGAGCGAACGGTGCTTCCGATTGTGCTCCATGCCTCCGGATGCCAGGTTCTTCATGCAAGCGCTGTGCTGTTTCCTGCGGGAGTCGTCGGCTTCTGCGGCTACGGCGGCGCCGGAAAGTCCACAACCGCACACGCGCTGTCCAAGCGCGGGCTGCAGCTGATCGCCGACGACGCACTGGCGTTCAGCAACGACACCGACGCGACCGAAGTGGTGCCCCTCCCGTTCAGGGCACGCTTGCGCGCGACCGACGCAGCATGGCTCGAGAAGCGGCGCGCGTCGGTCAGGCTGGAGCTTGCCCCGCACGGCGCGAAGCTTGTACTTGTGTTCGTCCTTTGTCGCGACGCCAGGCTCCGGTCCGGTCCTCGCTTCACGCGCTTATCCAAAGCCGACGCCTTCAGAGCGATCGTTCCGCACGCGTTTCGTATGACCTCACGCGGTGACGTGGACAGCAAGCGCGCGATGATGGCGTCGTACCTCGATCTGGTCGACCGAGTTCCGATCGTCTCGTTGCGCTTCCGCGCCGACCTTGATCATCTACCCACGCAGCTCGACCTGATCCAAGAGCAGGTTGAGGCGCTCTCGACGAGGACGAAGTGAGATGCGGTCGCTGGTCGTGGGGCTTCGTGTACTGCCGTGGCTCCTCGCACTCCCGTTTCTCAAACGGATGCTCCCATTGCCGCGGCTCGTGCGGCTGGCG
>JADMIO011153611.1_pt1 | contig 34720 bp, 21 predicted proteins | sample 8958161 | NCBI WGS metagenome assembly JADMIO01 (sample SAMN16585339, study PRJNA669376) | soil metagenome | isolation source: Crop rotation soil | place: USA: Cullars Rotation, Alabama | collected 2011
CGCGACAACTTGTCCACGTGGAATTCTAAGCTTAGGATCCCAATGTGCTGGAAAGGATCTCGGATACGAGTGTATCGGCGCGAACGGCGGCACCTCCTACAAGACGCCCGTGCTCGATGCGCTGGCGAAGAGTGGAGTGCGGTTCGAGCGCTGTTACGCGCAACCGCTCTGCACCCCGACGCGCGTGCAGTTGATGACCGGCCAATACAATGTCCGGAATTACACACGCTTCGGCTCGATGGATCCGAATCTGACAACGTTCGGCAACCTTTTCAAAGCGGCCGGCTACGCGACCTGCATCGCCGGTAAATGGCAACTGGGACGCGTGCCGGATCTTCCGAAGAAGTTCGGTTTTGACGAAGCGTGTTTATGGCAGCATCTGCGACGACCCGGGCGCTACAAGAATCCCGGATTGGAAATCAACGGCGAGCTGAAGGATTACACGCGCGGCGAATATGGCCCCGACATCGTCAACGATTACGCGATCGATTTCATCAACCGCCACAAGGAGACGCCGTTTTTTCTTTATTATCCGATGATGCTGACGCACGACCCGTACGACGCCACTCCGGAGAGCGCCGATTACGATGCGGCCCGACGCGGAAGCCGGCGCGCGACGAATGCTGACGGGATCAACATCCATTTCTCCGACATGGTGCAATACATGGACAAGCTCGTTGGCAAAGTCGTCGCCACGCTCGATGCATCCGGATTGCGCGAGCGCACGCTGCTGATTTTTCTCGGCGATAACGGCACACGCAAAGGGACCCGCTCGCGCATGGGCGATCGTCTCGTTATCGGCGGCAAAGGAACACTCACCGAGGCCGGAATGCGGGTGCCGCTCATCGTCAACTGGCCGGGTCATGCGGCATCCGGCAAAGTCAGCGCCGACCTCGTCGATACCACCGATTTTTTACCGACGTTATGCGACGTAGCCGGCGTGAAGGTGCCGGCAACGTGGCCGCATCTCGATGGCATCAGCTTTTTCTCACAACTGCGTGGGGAAACACCGACCCGGAGACGCGAATGGATTTATTCGTGGTACAAGCCGCGCGCAGTTTTCGTCGGCGAGTTCGCGGCGACCGCGCGATACAAACTCTATCGCACGGGTGCTTTCCACGATCTGGTCGAAGACCCTGAGGAAATGCATCCGCTTAAATCGGAAGACCTGAAAGGCGAAGCGGAAGGGGCAGCCCAACTGCTCCGCGGCGCACTCGATCAATACAAGGATGCGCGCCCCGCCACGTTGCGCGAGTTAGATAAAGAGCGCCGAATTGAGGAAGCCGAGCCCGATTGAACTTCGAGTCATCCTGAGGTCCCTAAAAACGCGGGGTGATTTTTGGTGCGTTGATGACGCGAGTGGAACTTCCAGAATGGCAGCCACAGATTGCACAGATTTCACAGATCTTTTCAGGCAGGAGCAGCTTTCCGCGCGGTCATTGGCAGCGGAGCGCCGCAGGAAAGGCGGAGGCGGCGCGCAGTCGAACAACCCCGTCGAGCTACCCGCGACCTCGATTCCGTTCTCTTTACGTCATCGGCAGGTCCCTAAAAACTCGGGCGTGATTTTGGTGCGTAGATGACCTTCCGCGCGCGCGCAACCGGTGGAGGGCGTCCGCGCTGTCGGCGCCTCGGGTTTGTCCGCGGGATGGAAACTTCTGCAATTGGGTCGCACTTCTCTGGCCCGCAGACACACCGCAAAGGCGCCGACAGCGCGGCGCCCTCCAACCAGGCGCAGTAACACCGAAAACATTCCCTTTACCTCATTGGCAGCGGAGTTTCGGGCGGAAAGGTGGTCTCCGGAACGCAGACGAACGACCGAGGAGGCGGAGGGGCATAATGGAGGCTGGTAATGGGCGAGCACCGTTCAGTTACTAGTGACGTCGCTTGTCGTTGAAAATTGACAGGGATTCGAGGATACAAACCGACATCACTGGTGACTCCACGGGGTCCTTCAGCTCCGTTCCCCCACCACCTTGCCCAGCGGAACTCCGTTCAGGATGACCGCGTGCTTGGCGCCTCTACCGGACGCCCACGTCATCCCCGCAGCAAAAATTACCGTCGCGCTTTTAGGGACCTCACCTCAGCTCAGCATGACCCGGCGACTGCCGGCTCAGCGCTTTTTCTTCTCCGCAATCCAATTATCGATCCGTTGCGTGAGCAGATCGAGCGGAAGCGCACCGCTCAGCAGGACGACGTCGTGAAATTCGCGTACATCGAATTTTTCACCGAGCTCGCGGGCGGCACGGGCGCGCAGTTCTTTGATCTTCAGTTCGCCGATCTTGTAAGCGAGCGCCTGTCCGGGCCATGAGATGTAACGGTCCACCTCGTTGACAATGTCCTGATCCGTTTTCGCGGCGTTCGCTTTGAAGAAGTCGATCGCCTGTTGCCGCGTCCAATGCATGTCGTGAATTCCGGTGTCAACGACGAGCCGAATCGCACGCCACATTTCGTAAGTGAGCTTGCCGAATTTGCTGTAAGGATCTTTGTAAAGCTCGAGCTCGTCGCCGAGCGATTCCGCGTAAAGCCCCCACCCCTCCACATAGGCGGTCATGTGCATGTGCCGGCGAAATTCCGGCAACGTCCCCTGCTCCATCGCCAGCGCGATTTGCAAATGATGTCCGGGCACCGCTTCGTGCAGCGCGAGTGCCATCATCTCCCACTTCGGCCGCGTCTCGGGTTTATACAGGTTAGCAAAAAAAGTTCCCGCGCGTGAGCCGTCCGCCGCCGGCTCGCGATAATACGCCGTCGTCGTGTCGGGCGCGATTTTGTCGGGGATCGGCTCGACGCCATATGGTGTGCGCGGCAGCGTGCGAAAAAGACGGACCAGCCGGGGATCGATTTCCCGCGTGAGCGCCCGATACGCGGCCAGCAATTCGTCGCCGGTTTTGAAAAAGAATTTCGGATCGGTGCGGAGATGCTCGAAAAATTCCGGGAGCGCGCCTTTGAATCCGGTCGTTTTCATCACGGCCTCCATCTCCGCGCGGATTCGTTTTACTTCGGCCAATCCGAGATCGTGAATCTGGCGCGGCGTCATATCCGTCGTCGTGAAACGTCGCGCGAGAAACGCGTAAAGATCTTTTCCCTTCGGCACCTGCCAGACGCCGACTTCATCGAAGCAGGCGGGCAAATATTCTTTCGTGAAGAATTCGTGGAACCGGTGGTATCCGGGGATTACGACCGTCTCGATCGCGCGACGCGCATTCGCCATCAGCGCGGCGCGATCCGCGGTCGGAATCGCCTCCGGCAATTTCTGGAACGGTTTGAAAAACGGGCTGAGCTCGGGTTTGGCGACAATTTGTTTTTCGATCTGCGCCGGGACGCGTTGCATCGTCGCTTTCGGCTGAACGATCCGTTCCCGAATTCCCTCGCGCATAAGAGCGATCGTTTGATCGATCAATTTGCCGAGCGCGTTGCAGCGGCCAATCCAATCTTCGTAATCTTTCCGCGTCTCGAAGCGGAGCGCATCGGCGAGCTCATCGGCGGTTTGAATTCCGTCACGTTGCGTGAGCGGAACGAGCTCCCATCGATAAGGCGCTTCCTCGACATCGAGTTCGCAGCGCCGACGAAAAAGATCGTAGTTGAGCTGTTCGGGCGGCGGCAACGCGGTGCGATCGAATTCCTTGAGCTTGATGAGAAGCGTCCGCGCGTGCTCGTTCCGTTTCTCGACCGCTTCGAGACTGGCGTCGCCCCATTGATCGTTCCAACGACGGTCACCAAGCTGCGAGGCCCAGGCCGGCGCCTGCTCCATCGTATATTCCCACTCCTCCTTAAAGAGCTTATGCAGCGATTCCACGGGGTCTGCAGCCGACGCGATGCGCATCATAGAAAAAAAAGCGAGAGCGAAGATACCGATTCTCATGTCGGGCCGGGAGTGTATCGGCGAATTGCGCTGCGACGAGGCGGAATGCAAACCGCCGGGCACGCCAGCGCTCGTCACTCGGGCAAACCTTGGGCGGTCGCGCTTTGATCTTACACCTTGTCTTACGCCCAGCCCGGCGGAGCCGGAATGTCGAAAGCACGCGCCGGAGTTGGCCGGGCCTCCAGGTCGCGGGCCCAAAGGATACGCCGACGACCGCTGCCAAAATTGCTGCCATTCTGCGCATAGAGGAGCTAATCGCTGTTGCGCAGGATCACCGTTAAGCGGAGCGCGCGTGCAGGACTGTTATTTCGACTCCGCGGTGTATCGATCCATCCTCCGCCAGCGATCCGGAATGGCCCACGACGGCATGCTTAGGTGCCCCCATTGTCGGACACTTCCTGCGCGGCAATGAAATCTTCAATCAGCGCCGCAACACGATCCGGCGACGTATAGTGCACGCAATGCGGCTCACCTTCCACTTCGGCAAAGCGGCCGAGGGGGACGCCACGCGCAGCCTCTTCCGCCCACCGGACGGGCATCGTTGGGTCGGTTCCACCGCGAATCACCAACACAGGCGCGCGAATCTTTGGAAGTTGCTCTTCGATGTGATCTGCAAACATCGCCCGCGTCATCGCCACAGACCGAAAAATTCCCGCGCGGAAAAAATCGCGGAGCCACATCGCCCACAGACTTCCCGGCTCATGGAATGCATCACGAAGCAACGCGATGCATTGCGTCGCGAAACGATGACGCGATGGATCGATGGTTGCGCCGATGAACGTGACGGTTGCCACGCGGGCCGGGCAGCGTGACGCCATGTGAGCGACGAGTTGGCATCCCATCGAATTTGCGACGAGATGCGCGCGGGGGATTGCGACCGCTTGCATCCAACGTTCCATCGCCATGGCTAACTGTGAGATGTCCATCGCCTGAGGTGGCGCGTCACTTTCTCCGAAGCCGGGAAGATCGATTGCAAAAACGGGATTGCGCCCCATGAGGCGTTCCGCGAGCGGAACCATATACCGGCTCGAGATAACCAGTCCCGGCACGACAACGATCGGTAGACGCTGCGCACGCGCCTCAGCGCGGTAATGCCATCGGATTCCGTCGACCTCGATGAAGTATGAACGCACCGACATTCAGTCTCTGTCGATCCACCACGTTTCTACAATCGCCGAACTGCCTGCCAGGGAGTCGCGCTGCCTGGGCGGGCGCGTCCGCGCACGTCCGGCACGGGGCAAATTCACCGGCCCGAATCTCCAATCTCCAACGCGAAGCACCCCGCGTGCGTGATCAGACCGCAAATGAAGGGACGGGGACATAGTGTGCGCAGTCATTAGCAGCGCAGCGCCAAGGGAAGGTGGCAGCGGCGCGGAGTCGAACAACCCCCGTCGAGCCAGCAGCGACATCGAGCGGCTTCGGTCGCGGCGCGGCATGATACCACGCTGAAGAGGCAAGCTGCCCGGTGCGGTCGCCGCGTGAGTGCGCGCGGCGCGTCGAGCGAGGGTTCGCTACAAACCGGCTCCGGCTTTTAGATCCTGGCGTCCCTCGTAGATCACCTGTTTGTACGTCCCTCCGGAAGGGATCATCGGGAGCACATGTTCGGTGTACGGGATCATCACGTCGAGGACGTATGGCTCCTTGGAATCGAGCATGCGTTGCATCGCCGCGCGCAGATCGCGCTTATGCAAAACCCGTTCGCACGGAACACTGAAGCCTTCGCAGATCTTCACGTAATCAGGATAGATGCCGGTCGGATCCTCGCAGCTCCCTTTGTAAACGTTCTTCGGGTTTCCGAGGAAGGTATGGCCGCGGTTGCTCTTGTAGAAACGATCCTCCCATTGCACGACCATGCCGAGCCATTGGTTGTTGAGGATCATCGCTTTGGCCGCGATCCCTTCGACGTGCGCGAGCGCGAGTTCCTGCACATTCATGAGGAACGATCCGTCGCCGTCGATATCGATCACCTGTCGATCGGGAAAGGCGACCTTGGCGCCGATCGCGGCGGGGTAACCGAAGCCCATCGATCCGAGCCCCGCGGAAGTCAGAAAGGTGCGCGGCCTGGTGAATTCGTAAAATTGTCCGGCCCACATCTGATGCTGCCCCACGCCCGTGGTGATGATCGCTTCGCCGCGCGTCAGCTCGTACAGCAGCTTGATCGCGTATTGCGGCTGGATGACGTCGTCGGTGTCGTTGAAGGTGAATGGATATTTGTCCTTCCACTCCCCGATCTTTTCGTACCAGTCGGGAAACGCCTTGTATTCCTGCCGGACGCGTTTTTTGCCCGCGCGTTCGAGCATCTGGTTCAGCCGCGCGAGCGCGTATTTCACGTCGCTGATAATCGGCAGCCGGACGACTTTGTTTTTGTTGATCTCGGAGGCGTCGATGTCGATGTGCACAATCGTGCCGTGCTTGGCGAATTCGCTGATTTTGCCCGTGACGCGATCATCGAACCGGACGCCGATCGCGAGCAACAGATCCGCTTCGTTGACGGCGTTGTTGGCGTAAACGGTGCCGTGCATGCCGAGCCATTTCAGCGAAAGCGGATGCGTTTCCGGAAAACAACCGATCCCCATCAAGGTGGTCGCGACCGGGATTTGCGTGCGCTCGACAAACTCGAGCAATTCGGCGCTCGCATCGCCGGAAATAATTCCGCCGCCGCAATAAATCATCGGCGCCTTTGCGTGCTCGATCAATCCCACGAGCTCATTGAGCGGCAGATCGTCGGCGTGTTTCACCGGCGAATACCCGCGCAACTGCACCTCGCTCGGAAAAATCGGTTGCGTCGTCGCGAGCTGAATATTCTTGGGAATATCGATTAGCACAGGCCCGGGGCGTCCGGTCTGCGCGATGTGAAACGCTTCTTTGACGATGCGTGGAATGTCGTTCACATCGAGCACCAGGTAGTTGTGCTTGACGATCTGCGCGGTGACGCTGAACACGTCGGTTTCCTGAAAGGCGCCCTTTCCGATCATCGCTTGCGGCACCTGCCCGGTGATGGCAACGATCGGCGTCGAGTCGAGATACGCGTCCGCAATGCCCGTGACGAGATTGGTCGCACCCGGCCCCGAGGTGGCCATGACGACCCCCGCTCTTCCCGTGGCGCGCGCGTAACCTTCCGCGGCGAAGACGCCCCCCTGCTCGTGACGCGGCAGATAAGTCCGGATCTTTTTCGATTTCGTCAGCGCCTGATGCATGTGCATTGATGCGCCGCCGGGATACGCAAAGATCGAATCGACTCCTTCCCGCTCGAGACAGGCAACGAGAATCTCCGCGCCACTCATGGTTTCGCCGCGCTCGGGGGCAGAGGACGAGGCGCCTGCGGGCGCGGTCGTCTTGAGTTGATTGGTCGCTGGAGTGCTCATTGGAAAAAGGGGGCCGACAATACTCGCCCATCGGATGAGCGGCAAGTGCGAGCTGAAAATGAGGAAAGACCGTGCCAGAGGTTCAGGTTTCGCATCTCTGGGCGGTGACGACTCTGCACTACTATCGGTGAAGATTTTGTTTTTTTTGAGGAATCTCAGGAGGTAAATCCGAGGCGGGTCGCCTCGGATCACACGCGAGTCGCGTGCGCTCCCCGGTGACGCGAACTGCGCGAAGGACGGGGAGCGCGCGAGGACCGAGGCGGCGGAGGGGAGTCGCGGAGGAAGGGATGGGATCGACGTCGCTGGTGACTCCACGGGGTTCTTCGACTCCGCGCCGCCGCCATGTTTCCTCCGGCGCGGCGCTCAGAATGACCGCGTGGAATTGCCTCAATCTCTTCCGGAAATCGGTGGAAATCTGGGAAATCTGTGGACTTTACTCAGTCGCGACTTTTTTGACCGAGGCACGGCGCGGCGCGCAAATGAGTTCGCGGTTCGCGCTCGATTCGCACGCGAACGCATGGCAACACTGCCTCGGAAATGGCCGAAAGTCCGACCTCGCGCATGGAGCAGTTCTGGACGCGGTTCCGCGAATTACCGATCCTTGAACGGACATGGCCCGCGCCGCTGAAACAAAGTCCGTTCGACGCGTTTGCGGAACAGCATCCGGATGACGCGCAGACTTTGCGCGAGCGGTATGAATTTGTTCACGGATTCCTCATCGTGCCACTGGTCGCGATCGCCGGCCTGATCAACAGCGGTAAATCCTCCCTGGTGGCGAGCTTCCTGTCGGACGCGGGACGCCGCCGCGTTTTGCGCGGGATGCACAGCCGCGAGGGGACGCAACGCTTCACCCTTTGGGCGCCGGCGGCGTGGGAAAACGACGCGCCGTTTCGCAGCCGGCTCGATGAAATGCTGACGCGCGTCTTTCACCATGCACCGGAACCACTCGGGGCTGATCCCGAAAGCGCATCCGAACAGCAACGCGCCAAAGGCGCGCTCTCCGTTCCGCTGATGGCGTTCGATACCGCGCTCGACGCCCATCAAATTGGATTGCTCGACTGCCCGGACATTCAGCGCCCACAGCCGGGCGAAGAGGCCGGGACGAACGCACGCCTCGAGGCGCTCGCCGCCGCGGGCGAGATTTGCGCGGGTGTTATCGTCGTCGTCGATCGCAAACAACTCGAAGTGCGCGAACTGCAAAATCTTCTTTCGCGGATGCCGAACGCCACCCGGATTTACGCCATCAATCTTTTGCGACAGGAATCGGCGGATCTCGTGCTTCGCGAAGCGCGGGAACATTTCGCGCTCCAAAACGAACTTTGCTTTGGCGCGTACGATTTCGATGTCGGCGCCAATCGCGCGTTCACTCCGGCATGGGACCCGAACCTCGCATCAGCGGGCGCCGTCGAAAAGTTCCCCACGTTTTTTGAGCTGTCGCCGAACCCGGCGGAGAATGCGCCCGAAGCCATTGGACCTGACCGTTCGATCCTGCGTCTGGCGCAACACATCGCGCCGGATGTTTTACGGCAACGGCGGCAGACCGAATTGATCGCGGAACTCAAACGAGACTTTGCGCTGACGCTCGATTCGCTCGAAGCGAGCGTCCGCTCAACCGCCGCGGAAATTGCCGATGCGCGCAGAGAACTTTACGCGGGATGCGAGCAATTGTTGAAAGTGAACGGCGAGGTGCGCATCAAAATGGATCCCGAAATCGCGTCATCGATGGCGGAAAGCATTCGCCGGACGGCGCCGCTCGATCTGCGCGCGTTTTTCATCATCAAACACGGGGTGTTTTCCGCGCTGCGCACATTGCGCAACACCGGGCAGCGTGCGGTGGCGGCGCTGACGTTGCGATTGCCGATCGAGAGCGCGAAACAAAAACTGTCCGATGCGCGCATCGATCCGGCGCAGGTGCAGGCGATGCTTTCGCTCTGGAGCGCGGCGATGGGAACGCCACGACCGCCCGCGGAATGGAGCGAGGACGCGCGCCGGATCCTCGAACGGTTTTTGCGCGAGGAACGAACGAACATGACCGCGGAAGAATGGGACGCCTTGACTTCGCGGCTCTGGGAACGATCGGAACGGCGCTGGGCCCGCGCGGCTCTCGTCGTCGGATTTCTCGCGATGATCGGAGCCGTCGCGATGATTCCGTTCGACATGGGGGCATCGTTTATTGGCATCACCGCCAAGGAACTTGCCGTACTCACGGGCGGCGGCGTCGTCTTCGGACTGGCCGGCTCGACCCTTTTGCAGAGGGGCCTCGAAGAACACATCGGCCGCCAGCAGTTCATCAATTTCTTCGCGATTGCGTGTGATCAACTCGCCTTGCCGCGCACGCTTCCCGGCGATGACGCTTTTGTGCGCGGCTCGCCGCAGATCGCCGAGAAACGAAATCCGGACGGCTTTGGGATTCGGGAGCGGCAATGGACTCTCGCCGAACTCTTGCCGAAGAATCTACAAACCTTGCGCGCGCGCCTCGCGCAGATCTAACGATGTCTCCCCCAATTCTCGATCAATGCCGGCGGGTGGCCAGCCAGGTGGAAGCTGCCGTCGCGCAACTCGGCTCCGCCTGGGCAGGGCATGGTCCGTTGATGAATCTTTGCAGCCGGTTCCGGCTCGAGGCGGAACAATTGGCGAACAACCGCGGGCTGGCGGAAATCACCATTGCGTTCGTCGGTCCGAAGAAAGCCGGGAAAACGACCTTGCTCGGTTTGTTGATTGAATCCGATGACAAACGGGCGCGGTTGAAGGCGGGCCGATCGTCCGAGCAATCGACGGCGCGCCCGACCTGGATCGGTCCGCATCCGCCGGCGGGTTTGGATTCATCGAATGAGCTGATGATTCCATGTCACGAATCCGAGTTGGTCGATCTGGGGTATCGCTATTCGCTGATCGATGTGCCCGGCTCGAATGAAAGCAACACGTCGCGAAGTGAAGCCGCGCGGCGCGCGCTCGATAGCGCGATGATCAAAGTGCTCGTGGTCGACCGGCGCGAAATCGAATCGCGCGAACCGGCTGAGTATCTCGGCAATGCGGATGGGAGCACGATTGTGCCGGTGATCAATTTGAAGCGAAACGACGAGGCGACTCCGGACCTCGAGGCGTTTGCCATGCGGCTGCGCGGCGAGCTGCCGCGCAGCACGATTCTGCCGATGATCGTCGTCCCGGATTACGAAATCGCCAATCAACGCGACGAGGTGCTCGCGCAAACACGACATGCGCTCGTGCAACGCCTTGCCGCGGCCGTCGCCGGACGCGCCGCGGCCGCGCTCGCCGAACCGCAGCTCATCGAAAAATTGCGCCGATTCAAGGATGAGGTCGCGCGCATCACCGCCGAGCATTTGCCCGGCACCCGCGCGGCGATCGACGGATTGCGCGCCGTGCTCGAAACCTTGCCGGCAAAAGCGCTCGAAAAAATGCTCGGCAGCGATCGCTTGATTGCGGCGAACGTCCGCGGACGAATGCGCGCGATTTTACTCGAGCGGACACCGCTGATCTTTTTCCCGTGGCGGCTCTCGCTCTCCATCGCGAACCTCGTGCACGGCGCCACCGACCGCATTCCATTGCTCTTTGCGGGCAGCATCCCCTCCATTGTGACGACGGCGGTTACCGCGACGCGCAATGTAAAACGCGCACGCGAGTTCGCCGCGGACATGGAAAGCGGATTGGAACGGAGAATTGCCGGTGCGCTCAAGGAAGCGGCGAGTCCGCAGTTGCGCGCGGTCGACCATGCTTTGCAGCGCGACTTAAAACTGTCCGAGCAGAGCGCGCCGCACACGGCCGTGACGAGCGTCGCGACGCTCACCGGGCTCGACGCATTGCAATCGCGCTCCGCGGAAATCTTTCACGAGACGATCGAGAAATTCGCCCCCGCGCGCGGGACCGCCGCCATCATCGGTTTCATCGGCTTTGCGTTGTTCTGGGGAATTTTCGGGTGGCCGATCGTGCGGCTCTACGAAGATTTCGGCGCAGCCGCGCACGATGTCTGGGCGGCGGGCATGGGTGCGGGCGCGAGCGATATTCTGCAACGCGCGTTTCCGTCCGGCGCATGGGCGATGCTCGCAACCACGCTACTCCTGGCGATGCTGCCGATGGGATTGTTGTTGCTTGCCGCGGTGGGAGTGCTCACCCGCGGAGGGCGCGTCCGGCGTTGTGTGCGCGCGCTCCGTGAAAGGCACGAGCATGAGCTCGCTGAACTCACGCGCGCCGGGCTGTTGAGCGTCGAGGTCAGCGAGCCGCGCATCGACGCGTGCATTTCGCTGCTGACTCTCCCGTCACGCGCGTGAAGAAAAACCGTGTCACCCAATAAACCACAAGAACAGACGGGGCACAGGCTGGGAACCCTGTGAGACGGTTCAGGCGAGACGCCTGAGTTACGGCTCGCGGCTGCGACGCGCGAGCTCTCGGGTGCTCAGCCAACTGCTTGCATGACACGGCGCGTTTCAGAAAGAATTAATTCGATCGAATGGCGGAGATAACCAGAGAAACCATCGCGGGGACACTCGAAGCGATCGGACGTCTGCTCGAGTTGAAAGGCGAGAACGTTTTCAAAATCCGCGCATACGCCAACGCCGCGCGCGCCGTGGAAGGTTATTCCGGCAGCATTCTCAAGGCGGCTGCGGACGGCGCACTCGGGAGCATTCCGGGAATCGGGAAAGCGATCGCGGAAAAGATCAACGAACTGATCTCGACCGGTGAGCTCGAGTATTTCAACACGTTGAAAGCCGAATTTCCGCCGGGCTTGTTCGAAATGCTCGAGTTGCAAGGACTCGGTCCGAAGAAAATCAAAGCGGTCTGGGAAAAACTCGGCGTGACCAATATCACCGAGCTGGAAAGCGCCTGTCGCGACGGCCGGATTGCCGCGCTGGCGGGGTTCGGCAAAAAAACCGCGGATAACATCTGCGCAGCGATCGCGGCGCGGGCGCGGCATTCCGGAAGATTTCGTCTGGGCGACATCGCGCCCGATGCGGAGCGGATGCTCGAAGAATTGCGCGCACAACCGGCGGTCGCGCAGGTCAGCCTGGCGGGGAGTTATCGACGGCGGAAGGAAGTGATTGGCGATCTCGATTTCATTGTTTCGACGAATGAACCGGAGACGATCACGAACTTTTTCGTTTCGCATGCGATGGTCGAAAACGTGATCGTCCAGGGACCGACCAAGGCGAGTGTGCGCTGGAAGTCCGGCGTGCAGGCTGACTTGCGGGTGGTGCGCGGACCGGAGTATCCGTTTGCGCTCAACTACTTTACCGGGTCGAAGGAACACAACATTGTCATGCGTTCGCGGGCGCTCGCGCGCGGCTGGACGTTGAATGAATACCGGCTCGAAGCGGTATCGAATGTCGAGGGACGAAAGTCGAAGGTCACCGCCGAAACGATTCCGGACATTCACGAGGAGGCGGACCTTTATCGGGCGCTCGGTCTTGATTACGTCGAGCCGGAGCTCCGCGAAGACCGGGGCGAGTTCGCGGCGGCGGAGAATCATCAATTGCCGGATTTGGTGAAATTGGAGAATCTGCGCGGGACATTTCATTGCCACACGACGGCGAGCGATGGCCGATCGACGCTCGCGGAGATGGCCGGAGCCGCGCAGGAACTCGGACTGCAATACCTGGGGATCGCCGATCACAGCAAAAGCTCATTTCAGGCGCACGGCATCGATGAAGCGCGGCTGCTCGCGCAGAAAAAGGAAATCGATGAGATGAACAAGACCTTCCGCGATTTTCGATTGTTCTCGGGAATCGAATGCGACGTGCTCAAGGAGGGTGTCCTCGATTTTTCGGACGAAATTCTCGGGCAACTCGATTACGTGATCGCCTCGGTGCACGCGTCATTTTCGCTGAGCCAGGCGGAGATGACATCGCGGATCATCAAGGCGATCTCCAATCCGCACGTAACGATCCTCGGACATGTCACGGGAAGAATGCTCCTGACGCGTGAGCCGTACGAGGTCGACATTCCGGCAGTCATCGACGCGGCGGCCGCGACGGGAACGATCATCGAATTGAATGCGAGTCCGCGCCGCCTCGACATGGATTGGCGGTGGTGGCCGCTCGCCAGGGAAAAAGGGGTAAAGTGCGTGATCGATCCGGATGCGCATCACACCCGGCAGCTCAGCTTTTTGTGGAATGGGATCGGCGCGGCGCGCAAAGGGTGGCTGACGCGCGAGGATGTGGTGAATTGTCTGCCGCTTGGGAAGATCGAGGTGGTGCTGGAGAAGAAGCGGCGCCGGGGGGTGAAGGGGTGAAGGGGTGAAGGGACGAAAGGGACGGAGGGGACACAGGGGACGGGTCGCGACGGGGATTCGACGACGCGTGTGTGCTTGACGTCGTGCAGGCGCGCGCGGTCGAGTAAGGCGGATGCTCACGATCGCCGCTTATGCAATCATCGCGGCGGTGGCGTATCTGATCGGTTCGATTCCGTTTGGACTGATCATCGCGCGAGCGCGGGGCATCGATATCCGCGCGCACGGCAGCGGAAATATTGGCGCGACCAATGTCTGGCGCGTCTGCGGGCGCAAATATGGGCTGCTGACTTTTGCGGGAGATGTCGCCAAGGGATTGGTTGCGGTGCTGCTTGGAACGTGGCTGGGACGGCAGTTCCCGGGAGCATTTCGGGATGAAGCTTTTGCGGGAATCACGGCGGCGATTGGTTGCATTTTGGGGCACAGTTTTCCGATCTGGCTCGGCTTCAAGGGCGGCAAAGGGGTCGCGACGTCGCTCGGCGTGATCATCGGAATGATGCCGCTCGCGAGCATTCTCGTGTTCGCGTTATGGGCGCTCATTTTTAAGATCACCCGGTACGTTTCGCTCGCCTCGATCGTCGCCGCGGCAGCGCTGCCGGTGGTCGTCGTGGTGCTGCGCTTTGCCGGACGCTACGGCGATGGGCATTTTTATTTTGCGTGCGCGGCCGCCGCGCTCGTAATTCACCGCCATCGGGGCAATATTCAACGGTTGCTCGCTGGGACCGAGAACCGGTTCGGAAAAAAAGGGGGTAATGACGCAGCTGCCCGGGAAGAACGAGATCGCAGCGGCGCTGCCACGAACGACAGCGACCTTTCTGCATGAGATGAAAACCATCTGGCGCGTTAAATTGTGAAAGCGGGCGTTTCTTTTCAGCGCGTTGGCGTCGCCGGCGCAGGCAGCTGGGGAACTGCGCTCGCGCTCGTGTTGCACGCGCGCGGATACGCCCCGGTCATCTGGGGGCATGAGCCGCGACACATCGCCCAGACGAATGCGCATCGCGAAAACCGGCTTTATCTTCCGGGTGTGCCGCTCCCGGCGGAACTTTCGTTCACCGCATCCGCCGAGGATCTTCGCGAGTGCGAGCTCCTGCTGATCGTGGTGCCGTCAAAAGCGATCCGTGAAGTCGCGGCGCGTCTCGCCTCGATCGGACTTCGCAAGGATGCGCTGCTTCTTTCGTGCACGAAGGGAATTGAGCGGGGGACGGGTCTCCGGATGAGCGCGATTATCGGTGAAATGCTGCCGGGCCATCCGATCGCGGTTTTATCCGGGCCAAGTCACGCGGAAGAGGTGGCGCGCGGGATGCCGACGGCGGTGGTCATCGGGAGCGAAGAGACCGCGGCGGCGCAGGCGGCGCAGGACGCGTTATCCACCGGGTCCTTTCGTGCATACTCGAGCGATGACGTTGCCGGGATCGAGTTGGGAGGTGCCTTGAAAAATATTTTTGCGATCGCGGCGGGCGTTTGCGACGGACTGCAACTGGGCGACAATTCGAAAGCCGCACTGGTGACGCGTGGATTGGCGGAGTTGATTCGGATTGGAGAGCAGCTTGGAGGGCGGACAGAGACATTTCATGGTTTGAGCGGAGTGGGCGACCTGGTTGTCACCTGCTTTTCGCGGCATAGCCGAAATCGGCTCGTGGGTGAACGCTTGGGAAAAGGGGAACGGCTGACCGAAATTGCAGCGTCGATGCCAATGATCGCGGAAGGAGTGCCGACGACTTACAGCGTGCATGAATGCGCGCAGCGGCTCGGGCTCGAAACGCCGATCATCGCGCAAATCCGGGCCTTGCTCGACGGCGCAGTCTCGGGCGAGGAAGCGTTGCGCAATCTGCTTAGCCGGGACGTCAAACCGGAGAGGGCGAGTTGAAGTGAGATCTGCCTAAAACGAAGAAGAACCATAAAAATTAGGGACGCAGCCTGATTTTTCGTTGCGGGGTCGACATTTCGGGTGCGAAGTTGACGCCCCCCCTGGGAGCTCCCTTGCACCGTTCTTCGTTTCATCATCCGGCTTTATCTCGCGTCGCCCGGCACTTTCTTATCGGATGGCTGCTGAGCGTGACGGTTCTCCTGCCGCCCCCGGTGCCGGCTCAGGAGGAGGCTGTGGAACTGGCCAATATCTACAACACGGCGATGCAGGCGTTTCAGCAGGGGAACTGGGGGGCGACCGTCCAGGGGCTCGAGAAGTTTCTGACGCTGGTGGTGGATCCGAAGCAGCAAGGCGCGCTTCACCCGATCTACTACACGCTCGGCGCGGCTTACTTCAACATGGAGAACTATTCGAAGGCGATTGAAGTCTTCGACAAATATCTCACGAAGTATCCGAATGCGGAGCGGGTGCTCGATGTGAAGCTTGCTCTGGCGCAGGCGAACCTCTTCAGCAACCAATACGCGAAAGCGATCAAGCTTTTCGAGCAACTCGAGCTGCTTCCCCAATACCGTGAACAATCGCTGACCGCGCAAGTGCAGGCTTACAAGGGGTTGCGCAAACCAGAGGATGCGATTCGCGTGCTGGAGAGGCTGGTTGGCGAAGAAATCCACACCTCGGCGCAGGCGAATGCCGCCATCGACCTCGCAGAGATGTATGCCAGCACGAACAAGCCCGAAAAAGCGGTGCTCCTGTTCGACAAACTCGAGACGAAAACCGCGATCATCGACAACCTGGTCGCGCTCAACAATGTCGCCGTGAAACTCGGCGATGAGTTCGCGGAAAAGCAAAAGTTCCGGGAGGCGATCAAAGCATATCGCGCCGTGCGGATGCGGGACGAGGTGCTGAAATTTCAAACGGAACGGATCGCGGCGATGGAGCGGCGGATCGCGGACAATCTCAAAACCGCCACGGGAAATCCGCAGCTATTCGTGCAGATGACGCAGACGAACAATGCGATCAAGAAGGCGCTCATCGAAGCGAAGACGTTGCTCGCCGAATTCGAGAAACTGCCTGACTTCGCCCCGATCCTTTATCTGCGCGTCGGCAAATGCTGGTATGACTGGGACCACAAATGGGAGGCGATCGTGGTCTACGATCGGATTCTGGCGAAATACCCGAAGGCGCCCGAGCGCGAGACGGCGCTTTATTCGAAGGTCATGACTTACGCGGACCTCGCGCTCCCTGCCCGGACGCAGCAGTTGTGCGAACAATACCTCAAGGAGTTCCCGCAGGGCCCGAACGCGGGCATTGTCGGCTATCTCAGTGGCGCCGTCGCGTTGCAGGCGAATGATCCGAAAAGCGCGGAGACATACTTCGGCGAGATGCTCGAGAAACAGCCGGACAGCACCTATCGCGAGGAGATGCGGATGTTGCTTGGCAACGCCCGGTTCATGCAGGGAAAGTTCGCCGAGGCGACGAAAGATTATCAGAAGTATCTCGGCGATTTTCCGGAAGGCCAGTTTGTGGAGGAAGTCGGATACCGACTCGGCGTCGCGCAGCTTTTCGGCGGCGACTTCAACGCCGGACTCGCGGCGATCGACGGTTATCTCGCAAAATACCCGAACGGAAATTTTGTCCCGGACGCAGAGTTCCGGCGCGCGGTGTGCAAGTATGGCCTGGAGAAATACGAGGCGGTGGTGGCGGATTGTCAAACGTGGCTGACTCGGCATGCCGGCGCGGACCAGGAGGCGGAGGTCCACGCGCTGCTCGGTGACGCGCTGGCGGCGCAGAACAAACTCGAGGAAGCGATTGCGGCTTACGTGCAGGCCTACAAAAAGGCGACCGTCGATGAAGTGCTGCAATACGCACTGTTCGAAGCGAGCAAACATATGCAGAAGCTCGGCAAATGGGAGGACGTTGCGGGCTTGTTTGAGGAGTTTGTTCGGACGAAGCCGGACAATGAAGCCGTGGTGGCGGCGATGTATTGGATCGGCCAGGCGAAAGCGCGTCAGGGCAAAGTCGAAGAAGCGAAACAGTTTCTTGTGGAGACGCTTAAGAAATACATCGAGGAACCGAAACGCGAAGCAGTCGAACAACTCTTGAGCCAATTGGTGCAACTCTGCGCCAAACGGCCGCGCCCCGCTCCCAAATCGACCCCGGCCGCGGAACCGACGCCGCTGGCGGCGGCCGGAGGCGCAGCTGCCGCCGACGCGAGCGAGCCCAAACTCGCCGCCGCGCCGGTCGCTTCCGAGAAGCCTGTGGATGCACCGGCGATCGCGACTCCGGCGTCCCTCCCCGCGGCCGCTCCCGAGAACGGCATCATCGCAACGACCAACGGCTTGACGCCGGCGCCGCCCACCGCGGCAGGGGAACCGGCTGCGGCGCCCACACCGCCAGCGTCTCCGCCTTATGATCCATTTGCGGAGCTCGACAAACAGCTCGCGCCGTTTGCCGAGACCACGAACAACACCGCGCGGGCGCGAGTGCTCTATGCGCACGCGGAAATGGCTTCCCAAAAGCGGCAGCTGGCCGAACACGAACGGATTTACCGCGAGATCGCAGAGCGCTTTAAACCGGATGATCTCAGCCCGGTTCTGCTGGCGGTCATCGGCGATTTCCTTCTCGCGACCCATGAATCCGACCGTGCAGCGGCGCTTTATACGCGGCTCAAGGAGGATTTTCCAAAGAGCGATTACCTTGATTTCGCTTACGTCGGGCTCGGCGAAATTGCCTTCGCGAAAAAGGAATACGACAAGGCGCTCGACCTGTTTACCGATGCGCTCGACAAGATCGCCGCCTCGATGAAAATGAAGGAAGCAACCATCGGGAAAGCCAAGACGCTGCTCGAGCTCGGGCGCTTTGAGGAATCAAAAAAACTGTTCGAGCAAGTTGCGTCGATCAAGGAGTGGCGTGGGGAATCGACCGCCTTCGCCGTTTATTCGCTCGGCGAGATCGAGGCGCGACAAAACCGGTATCCGGAAGCGATCGCGCATTTCCGCCGCGTGTTCGTCGCGTATCAAAAATTTCTACCGTGGGTGGCAAAAGCGTACATTCGCGCAGCGGACAGTTTCGACAAAATGGGGAAACGCGAGGATGCCATCGAAAATTTGCGCGAGATGCTGCGCAACGAACGGCTCCAAAAATTTCCGGAGATGCAGGAGGCGCGCAAACGTCTTGAACAATGGGGAGTCGGCGCCGCATGAGAATCCGCGCGACAGATTTTGCAGTCGCATGGTGTGCGCTGGGGGGCATTCTCGGGCTGGCGGCATCATCGGCGCATGCGCAGACAATTCATCTCAAGGATGGCCGGGCGGTCACCTCGAAGAGTTTACGCCGGCAAGGCGACATCATCATGGCCACGCAGGAAATTGCGGGCGCCAAGGGCCAGCCGGCGACGAAAGGTGAAGTCGGATATCCCGTCGCGACGATTGAGAAGATTGATTTTCCAGAGCCGGCGCAACTCCGTGCAGCGACCGAGTTGCTGACCCAGGGGCGCGCGGCAGAGGCGATTGCGCAGGTGGATGTCGCCTTGCGATATTATGAAGGTTTTCGCGATGCGCCGGGGAGTTGGTGGGCCGACCTGGCATTGCTGAAGACGCGCGCGCTGGTGAATGAAGGTCACGACAAGGAGGCCGACGCCCTGGTCGATCAAATCGCCCGCATGGCCAACGATCCTGAAACCGTGCGCGCAGCGCGGGTGCAAGTCGCCGCGGGCATGGCGCGGCGCGGCGAGCACGCTCGCGCATTGGAGTTATGCGAAGCGGTGATGAAGGAGAGCACGAACGCGGAGACGCTCGCGGCGGCCGCGATCAGCAAAGGCGAATCACATCTCGGATTGAAGCAATGGGAGGACGCCTTGCTCTCCTTTTTGCAGATCCCGGTCTTTCATCCGGAAAAGAAGCTGCTCTTGCCGTCATCACTTCTCGGCACGGGCCGCGCTTACTTTGGCATTCAGGATTTGCCGCGCGCCAAAGACACCCTCGATGAACTCATCAAGAATTTCGGCGGCACAGCGGAAGCTGTGGCAGCGAAGACCGAGCTGGAAAAAATCGCTCGTTTGGAACAAGCGCTCGCTCCGCCGAAATGATTCCACCCCCCTCGTTGACTCGACTCATTATGAAATTGATTCGCAAAACTCTGTTCGTTGTCGCGGTGACTTTGCTCTGCAGCGTCGACTTGTTGCACGCGCAACAACAGACTCCCACCCCGGTGGCGGGCGCGCCCGCCGCGGAAGCTCCGCCGGTACGCGCGAAGACGCTCTGGGAAACAATCAAGGAGGGCGGCTGGGTGATGATTCCGATCGGGATCTGCTCCGTGTTGACACTTTACTTGATCGGCGACGGCGTTTTGCGGACCGGCCAAAAGCGGGTTCTTCCGGCGGCGCACGTCGAGACGGTCAAAGGCCTGTTCCGGCAGGGCGATTACGTGGGCGCCTACAACTACTGCAAAGCGAATCCTTCGCCGTTCACGAACGTCTGTCGTGTGGCGATCAGTCTGCTGGGCGAAGGAAAACAGGTCGTCGAGGAAGGGATGCTCGGGGAACTCGCGAAGGAGAATTCGCAAATGCAAACGTACATCAGTTACCTGTCGGTCATCGGCGTCTGCACACCGATGCTCGGCTTGACGGGAACGGTCACCGGCATGATCCGCGCATTCGCCACGCTGGGCGCATCCGGAATCGGCGATCCGTCCAAGCTCTCCGCGGCCATCGGTGAAGTGCTTGTCGCGACGGCGTCCGGCCTCTTCATCGCGATCCCGGCATTCACCGCGTTTTATTTTCTGCGCAATCGCGCGGCCAAAGCGCTGCACGACATCCAGGACACGATGAACAGTCTCTTTCGGAAAATGCCGTACGACAAACTCAGCGGTGTGCAGATCGGGGATGAGGAGATTTACGCCGCTCCGCCGATGTGGGAAGGCGCCGAGCACGGGCACGAAGCGCATCCGGTGACGTTGTGATGAGCGCGAGGGCGACGACGACGATGATCCGCTTTCTTTTGAGCGAGCGAAGCCGCACCGGCGGGAAAGGAGATCGCTAATATGGCAGGCGGCGCCGGTGGCGATTCGGGAGAACCGGAGTTTCAAATTGCTCCGATGATTGATGTGCTTCTCGTGCTGCTCATCTTTTTCATGAGCATCACCTCCGCGCAGGTTTTGAAGATCGACAAGACCATTCAACTGCCGCTGGCCCCGGACGCGATCAAGAAAGACAGCACACGTGCGGAAGCGATCGTTAACGTGCGTTGGGATGAGGCGAAGAAAAAGGCGAGTTATGTCATGGACGAGAAAATTTATCTCGAGACCGGCGAACTGATGAAGGCGCTCGCCGCCGCGAAAAAAGTGGGCGATGCGAAGGTGACGCAAGGCGCCAATCCGACCTTTCGCGTGGTGATTCGCGGCGACCGCAACGCGACGGCGAAAAGCGTTTCGCTCGCGATGAATGCCGCAGCCGAGGCCGGAATCAGCGACATCTCTTTTTCGGCGGTGAACAAGGACTGAATGCCGCGATGAAACGGTTCACCATCGACACCAATCAAGGGACGCTCGGATTTCAAATCGCGCCGATGATCGATGTCGTTTTTGTGATCATGCTCTTTTTCATGGTCATGGCCGGCGCGGTAAAAGTGGAGAAGGAGTTGAACACACAATTACCTGGGAATGCCGAGACGAGCGGCGGCACCGAATTTGTCGACGAACAAGTGATCACCATTGCTGAAAATGGGGAGGTGGCGCTCAACGAAGAGCCGATGGACAATCCGACGAGCCGCGAAATGCCATCGTTGCGGAACACTTTGATCCGGCTGAAAAAAGCGAGCGACGAAGCGAAATCTCCCACGATGGTGACGGTGGTGAGTGAGCCCAACGCGAAATACAGCCGCACCGTCGACGTTCTCGATGCGCTCGCGGTCGCCGGCATTGGCAATGTGACCTTCACCGTCAGCGAGGAAGAATGAACACGCTGGAAGAGCACGCCGAGGATGACCCGCCGAAACGGCGTTTCCACTGGAAGACGCTGATCGCGAGCAAGTTTCTCATTATCAGCATCGTCGTCCACCTGCTGGGCGGTGTCGGCGCGACTTTTTACGTAGTCCAACGGATCCAGGGGAAACGGAAGCTTACTTTCCAGGGCGGACCGCCGGTAGTGAATGCGAGCCAGCGCGCGCTCGAGCACAAGGTGACGATGGCCAAGAAGAAAGCGTCGATGAGCGCGCCCGCCCAAGCCAAGCGAATCACCACGACTGGCCTGGCGAAAATCGCTTTGCCGGAAATGCCTTCAATGCCGCACGCCACCGAGGTGCTCCCGAATCGCATGGCGGGGATGGGCGGAACCGGCACCGGGCTCGGCTTCGGCGGCGGTGGGTTGGGATCGGGCGGCGGCGGCGGCGGCTTCATGCTGCCGCGGATCGTCGGCGATCGGTGCAGCCCCTCGGCACGCGCCGCGGCGATGAAGGCCGGCGGAGGAAATCCCAAGTGCGAAGAAAGTATCCACAAGGCGCTCGCTTATCTCGCAAAGGTGCAGGACGGCGACGGCAAGTGGGGCAACGAACACGTCAGCGCGATGACCGGGCTTTCCTTGCTCGCGTTTCTTGGCCATTGCGAAAAGCCGAGCTCGAAAGAGTTCGGGCCGGTCGTGCGCAAAGCGATCGATTTCCTCCTCGGGATGGGAAAAAATCAAAATGGAAAGCTCTCTCGCGCCGACGGAAACTCCTGGGTGTACGAGCACGGCATCGCGACCTATGCGCTGGGCGAGGCTTATATTTTCACCAAGGAGCCGGCGATCGCGGAAGTGTTGACACCGGCAGTGGCGCGCATTGTCAAAGGTCAGGGTCCGGACGGCGGATGGATGTATGGTTTTAACAAAGCGGTTCCCAGCGATACGTCCGTCAGCGGCTGGCAAATCCAGGCATTGAAAGCGGCGCACCTCACCGGCCTCGAACTCCCCGGGATCGATGAGAGTATGGACAAAGCCATGGATAATCTGATGCGGGTCCGGGGAAAAAAAGGTGGCTTCGGCTATCGCACCCCGGAGGATAAATGGGGTTTGACCGGCGCGGCTGTTCTCGGATTGCAAATCGGCAAAGGACAAAAGGGCGGCGCGGTGCGCGAAGGACTTCAATACATTTTGGAAGACGAAAAAGCGCCGGAGATCAGATACAAGGGCGGCGGCGCGAATCTTTATGCGTGGTATTACAACACCCAGGCGTGTTTTCAGGCGGGCGGCAGTTTTTGGAATAAATGGAACCGCGCATTTCAAGAGGAAGTGTTAGGCGCGCAGAACGAGGACGGGAGTTGGCCGGAAACGGGAAGCACTGAACGCGAGGCGAACATGCATTATACGGGCACCGGGAAGTCCGAAGACGCGGTGGTTTATCGGACGAGCCTGTGCGTGCTCATGCTCGAGGTTTTCTACCGATACCTCGCAACTGGGAAATAGTCGGCGTCGGGCCGCGCAGTTCTCTTCGCTGGACGACACGTTGAAATCGCGTTAGGTCGCTGCTCGCGATTCTCCCCATGCGTGACTTGAAACCGCGCGCGGCTTTTCTATTTCGTGCCATCGCAGCGCTGCTCGTCGGCGCGGCGCGCGCGACGGGCGCGGACGTAGTCGATTTTCGATCCTTCGTCACCCAAACGCATCCCCCGCCGAGCGGGTTTGACGCTCCGATCTGGTCGACTTCCGCGGATGGCTTGTCGACAAGTGAAACAACCAACAGCTATTCGACCTTTCTCGTCAGTCCGACGCCGATTATCGACAAAACCATTCGTGGCTTCATTACGCCGGGCAGCGATGATGATCTCATCGGTCTCGCCATTGGGTATCAAGCGGGCGACGCAAACAACGCGGCGGCGGATTACCTCTTGATCACTTGGAAAGGAGCGACGCAGACTTTCGATTATGTCGGCGGCACCAGCGCGGCATCTCCAGGCGGCACGTGCCCGGTCGGTTTAGCCATCTCACGCGTGCAAGGCGTGCCGAATCATGACGAGATCTGGCAACGCGCGAATCTGGGGACCACGGGCGGTGTGGTTCCTCTCGCGCGCGGCGCTACCCTTGGAAGCACGCCCTACAATCGCACCGGCGGCAGCCATTACTTCAAGATAGAATACACATCGACCGGCGTGCGCGTCTTTGTCGATAGCGTGTTGCAATTCGATATCGACGGCACATTTGCGCCGGCCCGCTGGTGTCTCTGGGAGATGTCGCAAAGTCCCGGCGCAACTTACTCGCAATTCACCGTGGCCGCACTCGATGAGCCGGAGCCCGGCACCGTCACGTTGCCGGATCTCGGAACTACTCCGAATCCGCCGGCCACTCCGAGTCCGTCGAATCCGTATGGGTTGCGCGCATACGTGTGGGAAAATGTCGACCTGAGCACTGGCCGCGCCGGCGCCGGTGAGCTGTTGCGGCGGGCCGGATTCCACGTCCTGCCAATGCCTCTGGATCGTCCACCCTTCACGCCGAGCGCACCGCTTGCAGACGATGTCGATTTGATTTTCGTCGGATCGTTCGTCGCGGATTCGCCCGCTTACATTACCTACATGTCGCGGTATGGCAGCGCGTTGATCGAGTTCATCGATCGCGGAGGAGTCATCATGCAGATGGCCCAACGCAGCAGCCTCGAAAGCCGCCCGCTCTTTCTTCCCGCGGCTCAGGAAGCAAGCCGCGGCAACACCAACGTTGCCGTCGCGCGCGTGCTGGCGCCGCAACACCAAATGATGAGCGGCGTTCCTGTTTCGGGAAACCCTCCGCTGTTGTCGTATGCGCTCCCCGCGAACGATCCGAATGTGATCTTTAACGCTTTTGACAGTTTCGCCGGATTCGAAGTGATCCTGGCGGGCGATGCGATCGCCCGTTCACCGGCGCTCATGGAAGGCGCCTACGGCCAGGGACGTTTCTTTCTCGCAGCGATGACCTTCGACAAGATCTTCGATGCGGTCAGCGGCAACGAGGTCGCGCCGCCATCGCTGCAGGCGTTTAACCAGCCATTCTTTCGGAATCTTTACGAACATTGCAAAAATGTGCGCGATGGAACCATTGCGCCGATCAGCGTCACTCCGCCCCCGGGCGAGTCCGCGCTCACCGACGGTGCGTGGAGCCTGGTGATCCTGCCGGACACACAAATTTATGCGCAGAATTATCCGGGCATTTTCTTTGCGCAGACCAGTTGGATTCTCGACAACCTGCGCAAACGGAACATTCGATTCGTCGTCGGGCTCGGCGACATCACGAATGTGAACTCGATCCCGGAATGGAAGGTCGCGCGTTCCGCTTACGACATCATTCACGGACGCGTGCCGTATGCGTTGGTGCCCGGGAATCATGACTATGGCCCGGGTGGAAATTCGTCGACGCGGGACACTTACCTTAATGAGTATCTTCCTTACTCACGCTATGCCGGACTGCCTTCGTTCGGCGGCTCCAAGGATCCTGGCACGGTCGAGAATACCTATCATCTTTTCGAAGCCGGCGGCGTAAAATGGATTGTCATCTGTTTTGAGTGGGCGCCGCGTGACAGCACGATTCAGTGGGCGCACTCGGTGCTGGATCTTTATCCCGATCGCAAAGCGATTCTCGTCTCGCACGCGATCATGAATAACAATGATTTGCGGTATAACATTGCCGACACTGTCAATCCGCAGACCTACAATCCGCATCTTTACAACACGCCCGGCCCGGTGAATGACGGTGAGGAGCTTTGGCAAAAGCTGACACGACGCCGCAATTTCGTGATGACTCTCAGCGGCCATGTTCTCGGCGACGGCACCGGTTTCCGCATCGATAACAACGACGCCGGGCAACCGGTCGCTCAGATGCTCATCAACTATCAGTTCCGCAACCTTGGTGGAGAAGGTTACTTGCGCATCCTCGAGTTTCAGCCGAACGGCCACACGGTGCGCGTCACTTCGTATTCGCCACTCTACAATCGTTTTCTATTGACCGCGGATCAGGACTTTCAATTTGAGCTGCCCCTGGGAGCGCCGGACAGCGACGGCGACGGAATTCTGGATTACTACGATGATTCTTTCGATGACGATGGCGACGGATTAAATAACTACGTTGAGACCGTGGTGGTCGGCACGAACACGAGCTCCGCGGACAGTGATGGCGATGGCGTGCCGGACAAGACCGAAGTCGCCGGCGGAACGAACCCGCTCTTCAATGACCGACGCACACTGCAACTCATCACGAATGCGCCGCAACAGTTCGGTCTGTATAGCGAGTCGATGATTCGAGAACTTTATCCAGGTGATATCGTCATTGGCGTCGAAGCCGGGCAATTCCGGTTAAGTCTCCAACTGGAAGGCTCGGCGACGCTCGCACCCGGAACCTGGGCGCCGCTCGGCGCTCCGCTCGAGTGGAGCATTCCTGTTCCGGATGGAAACACGTTCTTTTACCGCGTCCGGACGAGCAAATAGACCGGTCACACCGCTACACAATCATCGAGTGCGGCCAGCAACGCGGTGATCGTCTCATGCGTTTCGTCGCCCATGTTGGAAATGCGAAACGTTTTTCCACGCAGCTTGCCGTATCCGCCATCGAGAATAATTCCGTGGCGCTCTTTTAATCTCGCGAGCATTGCGGGGACATCGATGTCCTGATTGTTTGCCACGCAGGTCAGCGTCTTCGAGCGGTAACCTTCGGGCGCGAAGAACGCGAAGCCGTGCTTCGTCACCCACTGCGCGACCGTCGCGTTAAGCTCCGCGTGGCGGGCGTGGCGCGCGGAAACGCCTTCGGTGAAAATGTCCTCGAGCTTCGATTCCAGCGCGTAGATGTGCGAGATGCTCGGCGTGCTCGGCGTCATGTTGTCCGCCTGGTTTTTTGCGAACTCGAGGAAATCAAAATAATAACCGCGCTGCGTGATCGTCGCGGCGCGCTCCATGGCGCGTTTGCTGGCGCTGAAGAGCGCCAGTCCCGGCGGCAGGGCGAGCGCCTTTTGCGATCCGGTGAGGAGCACGTCGATGCCGAGTTGATCCATCGGAATGGGGACGGCGCTAAATGACGAGACGCAATCGACGACCAGGAGCACGTCAGGAAACTCTTTCATCACCGCAGCGATCTCCTCGATCGGCGACATGACACCCGTCGATGTTTCATTGTGAATCAACGTGACGGTGTCAAATCCGCCCGTCTGCAGTTTCGCGCGCAACGCCTCGCCACGAATTGGCTGACCCCATTCCACCTGCAACCCTTCGGCTTCCTTGCCGCACCGCTTTGACACGTCAAGCCACTTGTCCGAAAAGGCGCCGCACATACAGTTCAGCACCTTTTTCCCCACGAGATTGCGGATGGCCCCTTCCATCACGCCCCATGCGGACGAGGTTGAAAGAAAGACCGGCTGCTCTGTTCCAAAGAGCTCCTGCAAACGGGGATGAATCCGTTCGTAAAGCTTTTTGAAATCACCGCTGCGATGACCGACAAGGGGTTTGCAGAATGCCGCGAACGTCTTCGCCGAGACTTCGACCGGACCGGGAATGAAAAGTTTTGCCATGGAAAAAAAGTGAAGCGGACAAGTAAACAGACGAGATCCCGTCTCGACTATCGGAAACCCGCGGACGGTGACGTTACGAACGCCGCAGTCCCACCCGGCGGCGCACGATAAGAGCAAATGCGAGCGCGCCCGCCAGGGACGCCTCGGTGCGCGGCTCGGGAATCGCGAAGGTAAGAAAGTTTGGCGCGTCGAGGCCGCCACTCCCCGCGGTAACGAAATCGCCGAGCGGCGCGCCGGTAAGCCCATGAAACCGCTCGATGATATCGGTGTTCAGGCTCGCCACATACAGGGCACCGTCCGGTCCGAACTCGCAGCCGATCGCGCCGTTTAATCCGCCGCTGCCGCCGGTCACAAAATTTCCGAGCGATGCGCCGCTGAGTGGATCAAATTTAACGACGACATTCGAGCCGCCGCTGACGACGTAAAGATTCCCATCCGCGCCGAAATCGAGGCCAAAGCCGGTGACGATTTCGCTGGCGCCGAACCCGAGCTCGAACGCGCCTGTGGTGGCGTCGTAGCGATAAACGTGATTTTGCCCGACGCCATTGAAGCGGCCTGCCACAAACAAATCGTTGCCATGAAACTGAATTCCCGACGGCCCATCGAGTCCGCCGCTTCCCGCACTGACAAAGACATCGATGAACGCGCCGGTGACTCCATTGAACCGGACGATGCTGTCGTTCAGTTGGCTGCTGACATAGAGGTGGCCGTCCGGTCCCCACTCGAGATCGACCGGGTAATCGAGTTGTGGCGCAGTGGCGAAAATATCGATGAAGGCGCCGGTCACACCGTCATACCGGAGAATGCGATCGTTGTTCGCGCTGGCGACATAAAAATTCCCGTCCGGGCCGAAACGCCCGCGATGGGGCGCACTCACCCCGCCGAGGCCCGCGCTGATGAACGTGCCGAGAAAAGCGCCGGTGTCGGCATCATAACGACGGACACTGTTCTGCGTGAAGCTGCTGACGAAAAGGTCGGCAAAACCATGTGCCGCACACAGCGCCGAGGTGATTGCGATGACAAGCCATCGCGATGCAATAATGCGCGGAACTTTCATCAAGGCCGATAATGACATCAGGAATCGCGCCGAGAATCGGTTCCGCCGCTAATCCCAAATGAATTTCTCGAGCCGGAGCTCGCGCATTCTGCCCCGCGCTTCCTCGGTGCGCGGTCCCTTCACGGCCGCCATTTTTTCGTAAATGCCGACGGCGCCTCGCCAATCTTCCTGGGCTTCGAGGATGCGCGCGGCATCGAAGCCCGCTTTGTAAAACCAAAAGAACTCGCGGTCGGCCGGGGCGGCCCGGTTGAGCACGTCGTAATGCGTGGTGAGCGCTTCCTCGGTGCGCGACTGTTGCTCGAGCGCTTTCGCCTTTTTGTAGAGCGCCTGGTTTCGCCAGACCGGCGGGACGTCGGGCCCGGCGAGCTCGTCATAAACGGCAATGGCGGCTTCGATCTGCGCCGGATCCTTTGCGCCAAGCGCCAGGAGATTGTCGGCTTTGCCGCAGATCGCGGCCGCGCGCAATGCGACGTCGGGCGGCGGTTGCGCCGCGAGAATGATGTCATAAAGCGCAATGGCTTCCCGCTCCTTGCCCAACGCGCGCTTGATCACCGCCTGCTCGAGACGCGCATTCAGCTTGAGCGGCCCGTTGCGTTTCACCACTTGATCGAAAAGATCGAGCGCACGCTCCGCCGCGCCGACATTGAAAGTTTTCATGGCCGCCTGCCCTGCGAGGAACAGTGCCGGCTCCGCGTAAGCGCTCTCCGGAGTTTCCGTGGCGAGCGTCGCGAATTGCGTCTCGGCATTTGGGAAATCGTTGTTCCGAAAGAAAACCTGCCCGAGTTTCATCCGGACTTCCGCGAGGAGCGGCGACTTTGACCGATCGCGGATGAATTGCCGGCTGAGCTCAATAACGCGCGCGTCGTTTCGCGGTGTTTGCGCATCGGCGAGAAAGATCGCGAGATAATCCGCGTGATCCGAGGTCTCGGGTGAAGCCGCGCTCGTATTGACCGCCTGCAAATAATCCGCAGCCTGCCCGATATTTTGCGTCGCGAAACTTAGCTCAGCGAGCGCGAGCTTCGCTTCGCCCGTGCGGGCGTGCCGCGGAAAATGCCGCAGAAACAGCTCGATCGTTTCCTGCGCACGCGAATCGTTCGCACGTGCCTGCGCCAACCCCTGCTCGAGAATGAGCTCCGCTCTCAATTCACTTTGCGGAAAGCGATTGCTCAGCTCCTGATATTGCTCGAAATAGCGGTCCCAGTTCCGTTGTTGCAGCGAGGAAAGCGCCCCATCGAACAAAGCCGTTTCCCGCAGGCGCGAGGAACGCCCCGCCGCCAGGTCGAAGAATTTCGACGCGAGCAAAAAATCGCCGGCGCGATGATGAGCGTATCCGGTGCGAAGCTCGATTTCGGCGCGAAGCTCATCGGTGGTGGCATGACGGGCGGCGGCTTCCAGCGCGGCGATGGCCTGGGGAAGCCGATCGCGGGCGAGCGCGAGATCGGCCTGCAACAGATGGACGTACGGCAGCAGCGAGTTCGCAGGATACGCCGCAATAAACTGGTCGAGGGTGCGCCCGGCCTTGTCGTATTTTTTTTCGAACAGTTGCAACCGGGCGAGATAATAGCGCGCGAGCGCGGCGCGGCGGGGCGGCGTCATGCGGGCCCATTTCTGCAGTTCGCTCTCGGGGGGATCGTCCTGATGGCTGTAGATGTGGTCGAGCCGACCAAAGACCAGCTCGAGCAGAGAGCTTTCCGCGTAGCGATTGATGAACGATTCGAGCACCTGGTCCGCCGCGTCGTAGCCGTTCATGACAATGCGCGCCTCAGCGATGCCCAGCGTTGCGCCGACAAGAAGATTCTCCGGCAACTCGTTTTCATCCCGCACAATTTCCTCGAACGAAGCGCGTGCCGCATCCGGTCGGTCCGCAAGAAGCAGCAGCCGCGCTTCGATGAACTGCTTCCATTTTCGATCGACGGCGCGCTGTGGCTCGATCTGCGCGAGTGTGCGCTGCGCTTTCTCCGTTTGCCTGGCTTCCACCTGTAAACTCGCCAGGCGCAAACGTGCGGTTGTTTGATCCGGATGCCGCCGCAGCAATTCCTCGAGGCGCTCGACGGCGCGCACGGTTTGCCCGAGTGCGTGCAGACTTTCGACCTGCCCAAGGGTTGCCGCGATTGGCGGGTCCGGCTCGTTGGTCAGCGCGCGGTATGCCGGCAAAGCCTGGCTCCATTGGCCGGAGCTCGCGAAAAGATCGGCTTGCAATAGACGCGCATTTTGATCGTGCGCCTCCACGAGCGGCTGCAATTCCTGCAAGGCCTCGTCAAACTTGCCGATGCGTAACAACCCCTCTCCCAAAGTGAGAAGTGCCGTCCGCTTTTCGGCCGGTTTCAGCGCGGGCGATTTTAACACCGCGCGGCATTTTTGCACGGCGACCTGGGGAATGGATTCCGCCAATGCGCGCCGCGCTTCCGCGAGCAAATCCGGCTCGGCGGCGCGCGCAAGACAGAGCGCAAGAGAAAGAAGCGACGCGGCGAAAAAAAGAGAGCGCCCCTTCATAACATCCGCGCCAGGTAACGACCGGTGTGACTCTCCGCAACGGTGGCCACATGCTCGGGAATGCCTTCGGCAACGATGCGTCCTCCCTCGGCGCCGCCCTCCGGCCCGAGATCGATGATCCAGTCCGCGCATTTGATCACCTCGAGATTGTGCTCGATGACGATCAACGTATTGCCGGCATCACGCAGTTTCATCAGCACCTCCAGTAACTTCTGAATGTCCGCGTGGTGCAAGCCAGTCGTCGGCTCATCGAGAATGTAAACCGTCCGTCCGGTGGCCTTGCGGGCGAGCTCGGTCGCGAGCTTGATCCGTTGCGCTTCTCCTCCGGAAAGCGTGGTGGCATTCTGGCCAAGGCAAACGTAGCCGAGCCCGACATCCTCGAGCGCGAGCAGTTTATCCGCAATCTGCGGCACGTTACGAAAAAAACGCGCCGCTTCATCGACGGTCATATCGAGAATGTCCGCGATATTCTTCCCTTTGTAAGTGATCTCGAGCGTTTCGCGATTGTATCGGCGGCCCCGGCAGATTTCGCATTCCACATAGACATCCGCGAGAAAGTGCATCTCGATTTTTTTGACACCATCGCCTTCGCACGCTTCGCAACGGCCTCCCTTGACGTTGAAACTGAAGCGTCCGGAATCGTATCCGCGAATGCGCGACGCCGGCAGCCCCGCGAAGAGATCGCGAATGGGCGCGAATGATCCGGTATAGGTCACCGGATTCGAACGGGGCGTCCGGCCGATCGGCGTCTGATCAATGACGATCGCTTTGTCGACTTGATCGAGCCCGTAAATGCGCTCGTGTTTTCCGGGGCGATCTTTCGCGCGATAAAAATGGCGGAACAGCGCGCGCCGGAGCACGTCATCGACGAGCGTCGACTTTCCACTGCCGGAGACGCCGGTAACGCAGGTGAAACAACCCAGCGGAAAACTCGCGTTGATGCCGTGAAGATTATTCTCTTCCGCGCGGACAATCGTGATCCACCCGGAGCTCGAAAAGCCAGGCGTCACCCGGACCGGCGCGCCCCTGCTCGAAACCGCGGCCTGCGCGGGAAGCGTTGTGCGCGGTTTCACCCGATGACGGGGCACTGGAATTTTGGCGCGTCCGCTCAAGTATTGGCCGGTCAATGAGTTTTCGACGCGGAGAATGTCAGCGAGCGATCCTTGCGCAACGAGCTGACCGCCCCGCGCACCCGCGCCGGGTCCGAGATCGATCACATGATCCGCGGCACGAATGGTGTCCTCATCATGCTCGACAACAATCACCGAGTTGCCGAGATCCCGGAGTCTCCGCAGGGTGCGAATGAGGCGATCATTATCTCGTTGATGCAGCCCAATGCTCGGCTCATCTAATACGTAAAGACACCCGGCGAGGCCTGAGCCAATCTGCGTCGCGAGACGAATTCGTTGCGCTTCGCCTCCCGACAGCGAGCCGCTTTCACGATCCAACGAAAGATACCCGAGGCCGACTTCCACGAGAAAATCGAGCCGGTTGCGGATTTCTCGCCGCACCTCATTCGTAATGAACTCCTGTTGCGAAGTGAGGATCAGCCCGTCAACAAAGGCGCGGGCCTGCGCAATCGTCAGCCGGCAGAACTCGTAAATATTGAGCTCGCCCGACAACGCGCGCCCGGCGCGTCCACGCAAATCGGCGGCGTGCGAGATCCCGGCGTCGGTCACGTGGCCGCTGCGGAGCAGGACCGCCAGGATTTCGGGTTTCAAGCGCGCGCCGTGGCAAGTCTCGCAGCTGCGCCGGCTCATGAATTGCCGGATCCGTTGGCGCGTGAACTCGCTTTCCGTGGTGTCGTAAAGCCGGCGCAGTTGCGGCAACAACCCGTCGAATGGTTTTTCGACCGTGTTCTGTTTGCCATCTTCGCCCCATCCGACCAAAACCGCGCGATCGCCGGTGCCGCACATGAGGGCGTCACGAAATTCGCCCGGGAGGTCGCGAAACGGAGCATCCATTGAAACGCGAAAGGCCGTCGCGAGCGATGTGATGAGACCGGTGTAATATTTCTGCATTCGTTTGCTGGCTTTCGCCCAGGGCGCAACGGCTCCTTCCGCCAGCGATTTGTCCGGATCGGGAATAATCAGGTCAGGGTCGCAAACCAGCTCCGTGCCGAGACCGTGACACACCGGGCACGCACCAAGATGGCTGTTGAAAGAAAAATGTTTCGGCGTGAGTTGAGGCAGCGTGAAGCCGGTCTCGGGATTACTGAAATCGGTCGAGTATTTTAGTTCTTCGGAAGGCGCTCCTTCGCCGGGGGGACGTCGCAGCACTTTCAATCGGCTACCCGCCCAGCGCAGTGCGGTATCGACGGAATCGGCGAGCCGGGTCCGGACCCCTTCGCGAATGACCAGACGATCGACAACCGCTTCGATAATGTGCGCCGCGCCGCGGTGCAGCTTGACCGGTTGGCTGCCGCCGAGCTCGACGATCTCGCCATCCACCCGCGCGCGGACGAAACCTTCCCGCTTCAACTTCTCGAGAACATCACGAAATTCTCCGACTTCGCTATGGACGACAGGGGCAAGCAGAATGATGCGCGTGTCCGGAGGATACGCCATGATGCGGTCGACGATTTCCGTGGGCGAAAGCCGGTGAATCGGCGCGCCGGTGACCGGATCGTGCGGCTGGCCGACGGAGGCGTAGAGAAGGCGGAGATAATCGTAAATCTCGGTCGTGGTCGCGATGGTCGACCGCGGGCTGCCGCCCGAGCCGCGCTGCTCGATCGCAATCGCCGGCGAAAGACCTTCGATGAAGTCGACGTCCGGTTTCTGCATCTGATCGAGAAACTGTCTGGCATACGCGGACAGGCTCTCGACGTACCGCCGCTGTCCTTCGGCATAGAGGGTATCGAAGGCGAGCGATGACTTTCCCGAGCCGCTCATCCCGGTGATCACGACCAACTTTTCCCGCGGAATCTCGAGCGTCAGGTTCTTGAGATTGTGCTGGCGCGCCCCGGTGATCTTGATACTTTGCGCAGGCATTTTTCCCGTTGGCGTTAAATTGCGAAACAAAGCAGAAGCCTGCGGAGCTCACCAGAGGTATTCGATGTCCAAGCCAGAGTTCCAGATCACGCGTGATGAGTTGCAAACGTTGCACGATCACTTCCGCGATACGAAACACACGATCAACAACACACTGGCCGTGATCATGGCGCTCTCCGAGCTCGCCCAACGGAATCCATCGCACTACGAGAAGCTGGCCAAAGCGGTTCTCACGCGCGGTCCGGAAGTGGTGCAAATGCTGCAAGATTTCCAGAACGCGCTCGGCTCCAAGCTGCGCGGTCCCGGGTCAGAGGAAGCCGAAGAAGCGTCCGAGGCGAAACAAACCTAGTCGAACGCGGAACTCGGAAGGCGGGACGCGGAAAACGGAAAGCGTCGAGAAACGCGGAACTCGGAAGGCGGAAACCGAGGGGCGCAACGCGATCTGGCAGCGTGAAGCTCTCCGTTTTCCGCGTTCCGAGTTCCGCGTTCCGAGTTTAAAAGGGTTCTTATTGCGGGATAAAGTCGACGACGAAGGCTTCTTCGAGGATCGGTTTGAGAATTCCGACAAACTTCTTGTGTTCGGGATGCACGAGATAGGCGTCGCGCGCGGCGCTGTCCTTGAAGCTAACGATCCAGCAATGGGTAAAGCCTTTGTCGAGGCCTTCGCTCGAGGAGTTGGTGCCCCACTCGAGCTGGTCGATTCCCGGGATCCGCGTCTTCAAAGCCGCAAACTCTTTGGTGACCTTGTCAATGTCGGCCTTCGCCGCGCCCGACTTGAACTTGAAATGGACGACGTGCCGCACCGGACCGTCGGCGGCAAAAGTGGTCAGGGCACACATGGCGATGGAAAAAAGGATCAGGAAAAACTGCATGCCATGAGTGTTTCGAGCGAGCAGAACCGAGCGCAAGGCAATTCGCGATCATTTCAGCAATGTGGGAATTGCATGAGTGGGTGCTTGCAGAAGCGCATCATCCGCACGAAAGTTTGCGACTCCCCCGGCGGGCCGAGCCGTAGCAGGGCGCCGATTCGAATAAAGTGATGCGAAGAGAAGACGTTCCCCAAACTCGTATGTCGCGCGCGGCGCGACAAATCCACCACCTGTGCCCCCTCCATCGTGCGTCGCTTTCGCTGACCGCGAGGCTCGTGACGATTCTTCTTCTGAGTCTGGTGTTCGCGCGACCAGTGCATGCCGGAATCTATGGACCGCAACAGTTTACCTTTCCGCCGAACACGACGGTTCTGGGCGACGGCAGCCTGATCAATTCGTCCACCACCACGGGTGGAGTCTCGACCGCGTCGGTTCCTTTCCAGCACAGTGGGATCCGAAGCTTGGAATTCACGTGACTTGAAGTCGCGGC
>JADMIO010812885.1_pt1 | contig 34715 bp, 32 predicted proteins | sample 8958161 | NCBI WGS metagenome assembly JADMIO01 (sample SAMN16585339, study PRJNA669376) | soil metagenome | isolation source: Crop rotation soil | place: USA: Cullars Rotation, Alabama | collected 2011
CGCGACAACTTGTCCACGTGGAATTCTAAGCTTAGGATCCCAATGTGCTGGAAAGGCGATTTACCTGCAATGACAACCCGTGGTAAACGGAGTCGCCGAGTGGTGTGAACTGGGTGATGGGTGACGTGAACCCTGCTGCCTGGAAAGCAGGCAGGATTGGCGAGCCACCATTGCTGGCCAGTAGTGATGCCAGCGTAGTAGTTGAAGCATCCAGCGTGGCCTGCGTCGGCGGAGTCAGGTAAGTCGGCAGAAAAGCGCTTGGAGTTACTCTCGCTCCTCTGTTGATCTGCTCCTGCATGTTCAGGTGATAGCCGTGGGTCCCTACATAGCGAAGTTCAACTGTGTAGGCGTTGCCGAACGCATGCTGAACGCCCAGTGACCACTGAATCGCCGTAGGTAATTTGATGTTTTCAACCACGTGGTTTGAGGTGGCCGCCCTTGCGGCCGCCGCAGTCGGAAAGGTGGTAAGTCCTGAGCCTCCGGGATGAATGCCACCGTTGGCCAGGAAGTTTGGCGTGTTGTTGGTTACGTCCACGTCAATTGTTGAACCGAACTCAGGAGGCAGTGACAGGATGCCGATGTTGTCATACAGCACGTCATAACCCATGCTGATTCCACCACGAACCACCGTTTTATCGTTCGATCCCGGCGTGTAAGCGAACCCAATGCGAGGCGCGAAGGCGTTCTTGGGATACTGCGGTTCTCCAAACGTCATCACTCCCGGTGCGTTTGCGATCTGGTTCAGAGTTTGCAAACGCTCTGTGAACGGGACTGTGGTGTACTCATAGCGCAGGCCCAGGTTCACGCTCAGGTTGCGACGCACCTTCCAGTTATCATTGGCGAACCAATAGAAGCCGATCTGATCGCCATAGTAGTTGCTGTTTCCTGTGCTGCGTTCACCCAGTTGGTCAGGGCTCAGGTCACGCACGAATAAATCAAGATCGCTGTAATCGTAGTCGCCGCGGGACCTCTGAGTAAATTGCTGCGGAGAGATGTACTTGCGCAGCTCGCCGCCAAATTTGAAGCTGTGGCTCCCCTTGTTCCAGGTAAAGTTGTCAATGGCCTGGTATACGTTCTGAATCCCGAACTGGGGGCCATTCGGGTCCGGACCAACTTGCAGATTCAATTCCGCGATTTGGATATTCGGGAAACTATCCAACCCTGGGAAGCTGAAGTTGCCAGTATCTATAAAGTTGGTGGTGCGATGGAATCCCAGACGAAACTCGTTCAGCAGCGCAGGACTAAATGTGTGGACTTCCTGGATGCTGGCAAAGTGGTTGACGGTCGGCAGGTTCGTGAAGAACACAGGCAGTTCAGCCGCAATATCAATCGCGCTTTGCTGGTTGTAGATGTCACGGATCGTCAGGCGGTCTTTCGATGAAAAGTCATAATCGCCTGAGATCACAAGCGTCTTGGTATTAACGAAATTGGGAGCATTAATGTTAAGGACTCCGACATCAACTTGAGTTTGACTGCTCGGATTCGGGCCGACGCCCACAGTTGTAGTTTTCGCCGGCGCTGCAGGCACAAACTGTTTCAATACTCCCAAGTTGGTGCTTGAGACTCCTGCTATCGCAGCTAGCGTGGCGTAACCATTCGCGGTGGGGGTGAGAACCTGGCCAAGTGGAGGGAATGCCTGCCCCACCGGGTTGTATTCGTAATTAACGAAGAAGAACGCTTTGTTCTTGAGGATTGGGCCACCAACATTCCCGCCAAAACGATTATTGTCAAAGCGAGGATTTTTGGGTGTTTCTCCAGGCCCAAAGCCACGCGCCACATTGGCATCAATCGCATTCAAATTGCGGTTTTTCAGATATTCATATGCCATGCCGTGGAAAGAGTTTGTGCCGCTCTTAACCACTTGATTGAATTGACCGCCGTTGGAGTGGCCGAACTCCGGACTGAACACGTTCTCCAGAACCGTAAATTCCTGGACAGCATCATTCGGAACAACCAATGATGGGCCGGTTACGGTTTTGTCGTTGTTGTCGATTCCGTCGATAGTAAAGTTATTGTTGCGCGGACGCTGGCCGCCGACAGATGGTCCTGATCCAGCGCCGATACCGCCGCTGCTGGCTACGCCAGGCTGCAGCAGAGCAAGATTCAGTACGCCTGAAGCTCCGGCTGCAACGGTGGGGTAATCCTGCAGCTTGAAATCAAACGTCGTGCCAAGCTGGTCGGTCGTCGTGTCAATGGTAGCTGCTTCGCTGTTCACTTCTACGGTGACATTGACTTCGCCTACCTGCATCTGCACGTGGGCAGTCGCTGTCTTGTTGAGTTCGACTGGGAAATCCTTCACAACAGTAGCTTTGAAGCCAGGCGCCGTGGTAGTGAGGGTATAAGCCCCTACCGGCAGGTTCTGCAGCTTAAATTCGCCATTGGCGTTTGTGGTGGCAGTAAAGTTTTGGTTTGTACCATTATTGACTGCAACCACCTTTGCTTTTGGGATGAGGCTGTTAGTGTTGTCAACGACAACGCCGGCAACATCTCCGGTGGTCGCTTGGGGGAAGGCTGATAAGGAAAAGAGCGCAAGAGTTGCCATAATCAGCAAAACTCGCGCTATTTTATTGCAGCCAAAGGGGTTATCCTGAAAACTCATTCTTTTCTCTCCTAAAGAATAGGGATAGGGCCCGTGGACTACACTTTCTTGTGCTGCTTGTCCCACTTTCTGTGTATTTCGTCCCTTGGTTGCACTACAGGTTCCAACTAGTCGGCGTAATGTAAAGGCGGTACTTACATTAATTTACAATTTAAAATACTGTTAATTTTTGTAGTACTTGCGGTCGAGGTATTCTGATTTTCATATTTCTTTTCCCGAAAATTCGGCTTTCCAGCTACTGTTAAACTCGCTTCATGCTTCAGGAAGCAGTGGCTCAGGTTCGCGAACGGATATTCCATGCTTGCAAGCGCAGCGGCCGAGATGAAGCCGAGATTACGCTCATGGCCGTCAGCAAGACCGAGGAACCGGAGCGGATCAAGGAAGCTTATGCAGCAGGACTGCGCATGTTTGGCGAAAACCGTGTGCAGGAATTCGAAGGCAAGTCCGGTGCGCTTAGCGAACTCAAAGACGCCGAGTGGCACTTGATCGGCCACCTGCAGAGCAATAAAGCTAAAAAAGCAGCCGAGCTGTTCCATGCTGTCGATTCGGTGGATTCACTGCGCCTGGCAGAAAAACTGAATCAGGCGGCAACAGAAGCCGACAAGAAGCTGGCTGTGCTGATCGAAATCAAAGTCGGCCAGGAAGAAAGTAAGGCGGGAATTCCCCTCGATTCACCTGAACTGGAAGATCTCCTTCAATCCGCGCCGCAGCTTGTAAATCTTCAGATCCGCGGGCTCATGACGGTGCCGCCATTCACTGACGATCCTGAAAATGCCCGACCATATTTCCGTTTGCTGCGCGATTTACGCGATCAAATCGCCTCCCGCAAGCTGCCAGCCGTCCAGATGGACGTGCTGTCCATGGGCATGTCTCACGACTTTGAAGTGGCCATCGAAGAGGGCTCGACCTGCGTGCGCGTGGGCACAGCCATTTTTGGCTCCCGACCCAAGCCCGCATGATTTCTCTGCATGAAACAGCAAAAGGCATCTCTTTCGCCGTGAAGGTCCATCCGCGCGCCCGCAAAAATGCCATCACCGGAATTGTGGGGGACGCCCTGAAGCTTGCGCTCACCGCGCCGCCCGTTGAAGGCCGCGCCAATCAGGCGGTGATTGAATTCTTTGCGGAATTGTTTGCAATTCCGCGCTCCTCCGTTACCATAGCCAGCGGTGAAACCAGCCGAAATAAGATAGTCCGCATTTCCGGTGTAAGCCGGACTGCGATAGAACAGCGCCTACGCGCGACTCTAATCGACTAGCAATTTAGGCCAAGGAGAACACTTTGTCCTTTTCTGAACGCCTGGAGCAGATCAAGACCGGCTTTGAACGTCCATTCTGGGTCGCCAACGTCACTGAATTATTTGAGCGACTTTCGTATTACGCCGCGTTCGCTTCTCTGGCGCGCTATCTGCATGAGGCGCTGAAATTTCCCGTGCAAAAGGCCAGCGGCCTTGCCGGATTGTTTGGCGGGCTCGTTTGGTTCCTGGCCGCTTTCGGCGGGACTGTGGCAGACCGGCTGGGCTTCCGCCGCGCACTATCGCTGGCCTATCTCATCCTGAGCATCTCGTATTTTCTGCTTGGATCATTGGCCGCACCGTGGCTGGGGCCTATACGCGATCACATGCCGCTTGGCTTGCTGGTGGGGATTGTTCTGGCGCTCCCTGCTCTGGGTATAGCGCTGGTGAAACCTTCTGTGGTTGGCACCACAGCGCGCGCGTCCAATGAAAATGTTCGCACGATTGGATATTCCATCTACTACACGCTCGTAAATATTGGCGGCTTTGCCGGACCTTATGTAGCGTCCTGGGTCCATCGCAACATGAGCGTGGAAAACGTCTTCCGCGTCGCGGCGGTAAGCGTGTTCGTAATGTTCTTCGCCGTGCTGATTTTCTTCCGGGAGCCCAGGCGTTCGGGCGAAGTGCAGACTACCAGCCTGGGCCAGGCCGCCAAAAATTTCGGCACAGTGCTCTCCAATCCGCGATTTATGTTGTTTCTGCTGATCTTTTCCGGGTATTGGATCGTTTATTGGCAGGAATTCATCATTTTGCCTGTGTACGTGCACGATTATGTCAATCCCAATACCGATACGGAGCTCATGCTGGTCACCGGGCCGGCACTAGTGATCGCTCTAACCATGGTACTGAACCTGGCGATGCAGAAAGTAGCTTCGTTCCGGGCGATTACGCTCGGAACCCTCGTCTCGGCAGTTGCATGGATTCTTCTGGCCATTCATCCCACGGTGCTGATGGCTTATATGACGCTGGCCGTTGTTGCGATCGGCGAGATCATCCAGTCGCCTCGATATTACGAATACATCTCGCGCCTCGCGCCTTCAGGACAGCAAGGCACATACATGGGCTTTGCTTTTCTTCCCATCGGGATAGGCTCGTTCATCGGCGGCCCCTTTGGAGGCTGGCTCATTCATGAATTCGGTGAGGTCAAACATCAGCCGCAGCAGATGTGGTGGGTGATAACTGGCATCGGACTACTGACGGCGTTGCTGCTGTGGATCTATGACCGGACACTTCCCCCCGCGAAGGAACCGGCCAAGGCTGCGGCGTAGAGCTGAAACCTTACCACTGATTCATACGGATGACACTGATCGGGGCAAAACCACAATCTCACCGCGGAGGCGCGGAGGCGCGGAGAAAAACCTTTGAAACACGGAGGATCAGAGAAAGCGGAGGAATCCTGTCTCGGCTTCCATTAGCTAAAGGTTCGTCGTTCCGAATAGGACTCCCTTGCCATCCTCGGCCATCCCGAAAAATGTGGTTAAATAGAAGTACAACTTATGGATTTGAAAGCTATTCAGTCAGCCCTGCATGAGCGCAATATCGATGCCTGGCTGTTTTATGACCATCACCATCGCGATCCCATAGGTTACAAAGTGCTGGGACTGCCCGAAGGGCTGATGGTAACGCGCCGCTGGTTTTACATTATTCCGCGTGAAGGCGAGCCGACCAAGCTGGTTCACCGCATTGAGGCAGGGCATCTGGACTCTGTCCCGGGCGCCAAGCGCGAATACTCTTCCTGGCGTGAGCTCTGGGACAACCTGCAGGCCATGCTGGTGCGCCATCGCACGGTGGCCATGCAGTATTCGCCCAACAACCTGATTCCCTACATCGGTCTGGTCGACGCAGGTACAGTGGAGTTGGTTCGCAGCTTCGGCAAGGAGATCGTGAGCTCTGGCGATCTGGTGGCGAAGTTTGAAGCTGCCTGGAGCGATGAGCAAATCGCCAGCCATTTTGCGGCGCGTGACGCAATTGATGCTATTGTGCCGGAATGCTTTAAGGAGATTGGCCGGCGCGTCCGCAAGGGCAACGTCACGGAGTATCAGATCCAGCAGTGGCTGGCTGAGGCTTTCCGTCGTGAAAGTCTGGTCGCAGAGGACCTGCCGATTGTGGCGGTGAATGCCAACAGCGGCAATCCGCATTATGGGCCGCAAGCGCAAGGCTCGTCGGCGATCAAAGACGGTGATTTCGTGCTGCTCGATATCTGGGCCAAGAAGAACACACCGGACGCTGTCTATTACGACATTACCTGGACCGGGGTGCTCGGCACGCCATCGGAAAAGCAGGTTGAGATTTTTAACATTGTGAGCGGAGCGCGCGATGCGGGCATCAAGAAAGTTGTTGAGGCTTTTGCCGGCAAGAAGCGCATCGCCGGATGGGAAGTTGACCACGCCACGCGTGAGCACATTACCAACGCCGGTTACGCGCAATACTTTACGCACCGTACCGGACACTCCATTGGCGTGAATGTGCATGGCAATGGCGCGAACATGGACAACCTTGAAACCAAGGACGACCGCGAGATTATCCCGAACACATGCTTTTCCATTGAGCCGGGCATTTACCTGCCGGAGTTTGGTGTGCGCAGTGAGGTAAACGTGCTCACGCGCAACGGCGCGGCTGAAGTAACGGGTAAAATACAGAACGAGTTGGTCATTATTTGATGGCGAAAACGGAAACCACTACACAAGAGGCACCATCCACAACCGCAGCCGTTACCCTGACGGGAATGGCAGCCATGGCCCCACTGATTGGCTGGGTGATCCCCGGCGCGGGACATTTGATCCAGAAACGCTGGATACGCGGCCTACTGCTGTTTGCTTCCGTTGCGGGTATGTTTGCTTTTGGCCTGGCGATGCAGGGCAAGGTTTATCAGCCCAACACGGGCGACCTGCTGGATATCCTGGGATTCATTGGCGATTTGGGCTCTGGCGCTTTTTACTTTATGGCGCGCGCCTTTGATTGGGGCGGTACGTCCATCACTTCTGCCGTGGCCGACTATGGAACAAAATTCATTGTTGTGGCGGGTCTCTTGAACATCATGGCGGCGGTGGACGCTTACCACATTGCGATTGGAAAGAAACAATAATGATGCTGGCCCTGCAACTCTCTCACTTCTCTGCCGCAACGCTGTTTGCGTTCTTTTTTTCCGTTGTGTTTGGCATCACCCAGCGCAACACGCCGAATGAGATGTTCCGCTACGGCGCTTACTGCTTTGCCATGGCCATTGGCGGCCTGTTTGTGGCTGGCTGGTTCATGTGGCTGTTGCACCACTAGCAGCTAGCAACTAGCAGCTAGCCCCAAAAAAATCCTTTGTACCAGAACCGCTGGGATACACAACGTTTTGTGTATCAAGTCACACCGCTTACTAAATTCCAGACCGATTGCGCAGACATGCTCCGGCTGAAGTGCTAGCTGCTATTTGCTAATTGCTATTTCGGCTCCGATCCATTCTTGATCGGCTGCCCGTTGTAGATGATTCGGGTTTTCACGCCAAAGCGTTTGTAGCGCGTATATTTCAGGGTTTCCCGGATGTGGACGTCGCCCGCCCCATCCCTGAAGTGCAAAATATCATCGGCGTGCGTATAGGTTGGGAACCAGTATTGTCCGTCCACCTGTTCGCGATACGTAACGAATTTGGGGCTCAGGTTTTCCTGCCCTTTTTTGTGCGTATCCGGAACGTTTTTGCCGCAGGTCTTCACGATCTGAAAATCGCGATTGTCCACCCAGATGCGCCCCTGGAAAAAGCGCGGCCCGCCATTTTTGTCTACTTTCTTTGGCGCTATGTCAAAAACATAGGTGTCGAGTTCGTCCACATGCTGCTGTCCGGCATAAAGAATGTTGTATTCCGGAAGATCTTCCGTGGTCAGCACAAAGGGCAGATGGTTGCGAAAATCGTCAAAGTCTTCTTTGGTGAGGCTCACGCGCTTCAGGGTATTCATGGGCGCATATGTCACGTTCTCAATACGTTTTCCCTGATCGTCATACAGAACATCAGTGGTTTCCTTGAACGTGCCATCCACGGTGTCGCCGTCCACGGTCTCCACCGTCACCTCTTGCGTATAGGTATAGTGATTGCGCGCTTCTTTAAAGACAGCTTCCTGCCCAGCAAATTTCTGGATCAGGTCCTGCACGCTGATGGCTTGCGGCGGTGCCGAATTCAGCGGGCCAGCGCCGGCCTCGCAGTTGGTCTGGGCGGTTAAAGCGAGCGGGGAAAGGGCGCAAATCGCCAGGGCAACAATCTTCAGAGAGAAGGTTGTCATCCACGCATGCAACGAAAGTCGTGGGAGCAGCATAATTTTTCCTAAATGGATTTCTGGCTACTTAGATGCGCGGGAAGTTCCGACCGCAGCTTTACGCGTGCCCGCTTAACAAATAAAAACGGAGCGGCTGCATGCAAGCAGCGGAATGACTCTTTGGGATTAAGTGTGAAGCTTTGCCGTTAAGGCTTCTTGTCCGGCGTCTTTGGATTGTCTTTGGGATTATCTTTCGGGTCTTCTTTGGCTTCGCCCTTATAGATGATTCTGGTCCGTGAGCCGAAACGCTTGTAATTGGTGAGCTTAATGATTTCGCGCATGTGCACGTCGCCCATGCGGAAGTGCAACACATCGTCCGCGCGGATATAAGTCGGGAACCAGTATTGACCATCGATTTGTTCGCGATAGGTCACGAATTTGGGCGAGAGATTCTCCGGCTCGTTCTTCTTTTTCTTGGTTGAGATTGTGTCCGGTACGGTTTTGCCGCAGCTCTTCACAATCTGCAAATCATGATTGTCCACCCAGATCCGCCCCTGGAAATAGCGCTGCCCTTTCACGATTGTCTTGGGCGCGATATCGAAAACATAAGTATCGACTTCGTCCTGTTTCTGCTGCCCAACATAAAGCAGGTTGTACTGGGGAAGATCAGAAGTGGTCAGGACAAAGGCCATTTTGTAGCGAAAATCCTCATAATCTTCACGGCTCAAGCTCAGCTGACGCAATGTATTCTGCGGCGCGAAAGTCACATTTTCTACACGTCCGCCTTTATCGTCATAAGTGATGTCCTGCACCAGGCGAAATTCGCCGCTCACGGTGTTGCCGTCCAGTTCCTGCACTGTAATGTCCTGCGTATAGACATAGTTGTTCAGGGCCTGGCGAAATACGTCTTCTTTTGCGCCAAATTTTTCGATGATTTGCTGCGGTGTCATCCCTTGCGGCTGGGCTGGGTTGAGCGGGCCTGTTCCCTCATCGCAATTCGTCTGGGCCATCACCGCAGGTATCGTCACCAAAGCAAAGCAAAAGACCATAGCAACCCGCATCCTGGATAAATTCATTACGGTTCCTTTAAACATCCTCAACTAGGCTTATGAACGCAATTGCGATCAACTCAATGATTGCATGCTGGCCTGAAACCACAAAAAGGTTTTACACTTGCATTTCTTTCAGGAGGGCCGCATGCGCCGTTTACCTTCAATCGTCTCAGCCATGGCTATTTTACTCATGGGAGGCGTTTTTGTTCAGATTTCCGCCCAACCGGCGGCAAAAAAGCCCTTCACGTTTCAGGACATGATGGCGCTTAAGCGGATTGGCGGCCCAGTGGTCTCCCCGGACGGCAAATGGGTGCTGTTTGCCGCCGTGGATGTTGACCTGGCAGAAAATAAACGGACATCACATCTCTGGGTGGTCCCGACAGCCGGCGGCCCGGCGCGGCAAATCCCCGGCACCCCGGCGGGTGAGACTGGTGGACGCTGGTCTCCTGACGGCAAGAGTTATCTCTACTTAAGCGCTGCTGAAGGCGGATCACAGGTCTGGATTGGCGGGTTTGACCCTGCTTCAGGCACGCCGAACGGCGCACCCAAAAAGATCACCAGCATCTCCACGGAAGCCGACGGCGCTATCTGGTCGCCGGATGGCAAAAACATTGTGTTTGTATCTGAAGTCTTTCCCGGCTGCATGGACGACGCCTGCAACAAATACAGTGACCAAGCGCGGGCCGACTCAAAAGTGAAGGCGATGGTTTTTGAGCATCTGCTCTTCCGCCACTGGAACCACTACAGCGCAGGCAAGCGCAGCCATCTTTTTGTTGTTCCGGCAGAGGGCGGCGTGGCCAAAGACCTGACTCCCGGCGACCATGACGTGCCTCCGTTCAGCCTGGGCGGCCAGGACGCTTATGCCATCTCTCCCGACGGAAAAGAAGTGGCCTTTACCAGCAACTGGGACGAAGTAGGCGCAACCAGCACGAACAACGATATCTTTGTGGTTCCAATCACGGGCGGCGAACCTAAAAAGCTCAGCACCAGTCCCGGAAGCGATTCCACACCGCTTTATTCCCCTGACGGCAAATGGCTGGCATGGCGCATGCAAAAACGCGCGGGCTATGAGAGCGACCGCTTCAGGCTGGTTGTGTACGATCGCAACAGCGGCGAGATCAAGAACCTGACAGAAGATTTTGATCAGTGGGTTGAGACCATTGCATGGTCACCGGATTCGAAATACATCTACTTCACGTCAGAAAACAAGGGTGAAGCGCCGATCTACCGGCTCGATCCCGCTGAGGCAAACGCACCGGTCTCGGCTGCACGCATACGCTCGAATGCCATCCAGGAGATCACCCGTGGCGTGAATGACGAATTGAGCGTCACGCCTGACGGCAAGACGCTGGTGTTCACGCGCCTGTCAGCGCAAGCGCCCAATGAAGTTTACAAAATGGACCTTGATAGCAAGAAAGTGGAAGGACTTAGTCACCTGAATGATCCGACGCTGGCAAAAGTTGACATGCCGCCGGTGGAGTCATTCTGGTTTGTCGGAGCCGGAGGGACCAAGGTCCAGGGATTTATGGTAAAGCCGCCTCGGTTCAACAAAGACGAGAAATATCCAGTCAAGTTTTTGATCCATGGCGGACCGCAAGGCCAGTGGGGCGATGAGTGGTCCTACCGCTGGAACGCCGAGCTTTTTGCCGCCGATGGCTACGTTGTGATTATGATCAATCCTCGCGGATCCACCGGCTACGGGCAGGCGTTTGTGGACGGCGTGAATAAAGACTGGGGCGGTAAGCCTTACATCGACTTGATGAATGGCCTTGATTACGCTGAGAAGACCTATCCGTTTATCGACAAGAACCGTGAGTGCGCTCTGGGCGCCAGCTACGGCGGATACATGATCAACTGGATCCTGGGCCATACCAACCGATTCAAGTGCCTGGTCTCGCATGACGGCATGTTCAACACGGAGAGCGCTTATGGCAGCACAGAAGAGCTGTGGTTCCCTGAGTGGGAGTTTGGCGATACCGTTTGGGCAAACCGCGAAGGCTATCGCAAGTGGTCACCACACCTTTTTGCCACGCAGTTCAAAACGCCAACGCTGGTCGTCCATGGGCAGCTCGATTATCGGCTGGACGTCTCTGAGGGATTCCAGCTTTTCACTACGCTGCAGCGGCTCAAGATACCCTCAAAAATGCTCTACTTCCCTGACGAAGGCCATTGGGTGCTGAAGCCGCAAAACAGCGAGCTCTGGTACAAGACCGTGAATGGCTGGGTGGATTCTTATTTGAAAAGATGAGCGTCGCAGAATTAAGAGCACCAAACGATTTTAGAGATGCGATAGCGCTAGCAATCGGGTGATCTGGTGATCGGGTAATCCGGTGATCGGAAAAAATCGGGCGACCGCCGTTCCTGGTGATCGCCCGAGCTCAAATTAGATTGCGCGGTTGGTTAACTCTCACCTTTGAGTTTTTTCAGCGCAGCCTGATATGCAGGTAGCTGGCCTTTCCGGTCCGCCGGGATATTTTGCAGCACAATCTCCCAGTTCTTGATCGCTTGTGCCTTATCGCCGGTTGCTGTATATGCTCGCGCCAATCCCAGGTAAGCCCAGAATTTATCGTCCGGATGCCGCTTCTGATTGAGTTTAAAGACTTCAATAGCTTTTTCTTTTCTACCGGCACCCAGCAGGCGCATCCCGTAAATATGGACCGGCAGCAGATCGGCGCCAGAGAGCTGGAATGCATGGTCCATCAGCTTATCTGCTTCGTCGGTTTTGCCCATTGCCTGCAGCACGTCCGCTTTGGTCTGTACCGTGGAGAAATCTTCGCTTCCAACAGTAGCTCCCCGGAATGGCCCGGAGATGGCTTTATCGGCCCAGACCAGGGCTTCGTCCAAGTTGATTTTATTAGCGGCGCAAAACTGCGCTGCATTCTGCCAATTTTTGTAATCGAATCCTGGCCACGAGAGAAGGTTATGCCGTATCTTTGCCACGTAAATTTCATTGGCATTGGGAACTTCAATGCGGAAAGGAATCCTCTTGTCGTCCCATTGGAGATAGGCCACGGTGGATTCCGGCTTGCGCTCATCGAACCCATAGGTCAGAAATTCTGTATGCGGAGCGGCCACGGGCGTCACTGACACTCTCAGCACATCCTCTTTTGGATCATATTGGTAACTTCCCCATCCGTCGTTGTTGGTGGAAAAGATCCATTGCCATGGTCCGTCTTTCTCTACGTCAAGGAACAGGCCGTATGTTCCGGCCTTCATCGGTTTGCCTTCTAGCTTTACATCGTGCGAAAACGAGATCGTAGTGGTTTCATTGGCGCCAGCTCTCCAGGGAGCTGCTTTGGTCGGCCCAAAACCTTCGTCAATAAAGCCATAGTGCACCACTTCACCCCAAATGTGTCCGCTCCGGTCCGCACCTCCTCCGCCATGCAGATTTGGACTGTGATAAGAGATCGTTACCTTCACCAGCCCAATCCATTGAGAGACTTCGGCCTTTTCATTGTTTCCGTTGGGCGGAAGGGGAACTTCGGCGAAGTCCTGCGCCAGTGAGATATTTGAAAATGCAAGCAACATGATTAGGGTCGACAACAGCGCATAATTCTTTTTCATTGAGTCCACCTCGCAAGGCATTTTGGACGGAAGCAGTAACATGACCGTGCCACCGCTCGGCCGAACGGCCATTATTCATAAGGCAGCACGCAGGTATGCTCCAGCCACTTGGACGAAGCGATAACTCAAATGTTAGCTCTCGCTAAAAGCGAATCACACCACCGATAAACACAGGTAGCATGGATTTACAAATTCAATGCTCCTACGAAACTTTTTTGACCGGTATAAATCAGTGTTATGTGTGGTGAGGGTTGGATTTGAATCCGCCCATTCGTCTCTGATTCTGGTTATCCGGTCACACGATCCACCGATCCTCGATGAAATACCGGTAAATGCTACAATCCAAACCGTGCTTAGAATCGCACTTATAGCCCTGTTTATGCTGGCGGCAGCGGTTGCGCAGGACCAGCAATCGCCGACTCCAACGCCCAGCGCCCAGCCTACCGCGCCTTCTCCGGGTGACAAGCCGCAGGTCAAGGTAAATTACCTGAATGTCTGCACGCCGGGAACCGACGAGCAAGCCATCATCAAGGGAGCGCTGGCAGCGGTGCAGCCCAAGCCGGCGTTCAGCACGGACTTTGAGCTTTCCAAGGGACGGACGTCGCTAAAAGACGCTCCTGATGCCAAATACGTCCGCCTGCGCCGGGATTTTGCGACGGAGTCGCCACTGCTGACGGCGCAGTATTCCATGAGCACCGACACGACCAATACAGTCGAGATCCTGGTGCTACGTACGCGCGATCCTAAAGATTTTCTGCAGGTGGCAATGGAAGACCGCGTGTCTGCCAATGCCGCCAAGCCGCTTTCATTGTTGTTGGTAGATACGCCAATCTCGCGCGTGAGGGTTGAGCGGTTTAACAAGAGTTCTGCGGTGCTATCACGCTGTGAGGAAGTAGACCAGAGCGCTTATGAACCGGTATTTCGCCAGGCGTCGGAAATCATGGCGCAATATCGCGCTGCGCTGGGATTGCGATCGGCCTTCCGCTCGGATATTGCCTGGCTCAATGCCGATGTTAAGCCGTCAACACCGGCCCCTAAGCGTAAGCCGGCTGCGGTAAAGCACTGAAACTAAATCGAAGTTCATGAATCTAATGGATGCCATGGGAAATGACAATTCCGTTCGCGATGCAGTAGTGCTCGGCACCGGATGCGCCGGCCTTACGGCCGCCATCTATGCGGCCCGCGCCAACCTGAAACCGCTGGTGATTGAAGGCCATGAGCCCGGCGGCCAACTCTCTCTTACCACGCTGGTGGAAAACTTTCCCGGCTTCCCTGAAGGCATCCAGGGGCCTGAGCTGATTGAGAACATGCGCAAGCAGGCAGCGCGCTTTGGGGCCGAATACATGCGCGGGCATCTGGTAAAAGCAGACTTGAACCAGCGGCCTTTCAAGCTCGATTTCGGCGGCGACAAGGCCGTGCTGACGCGCACATTGATCATCGCCAGCGGCGCTTCCGCGCGATGGCTGGGACTACCCAACGAGCACAAGCTGATCGGCCATGGCGTATCTTCATGCGCCACGTGCGATGGCTTCTTTTTCAAAGGCAAGCCGATTACGGTAATCGGCGGCGGCGATTCCGCCATGGAAGAAGCACTGTTCCTCAGCCGCTTTGCCACCAAGGTCACAATCATTCATCGTCGGGAGCACTTCCGCGCGTCCAAGATCATGCTGGACCGAGCACGCAAACACGAGAAGATCGAGTTCCTAACCGATACAAGAGTGGAAGATGTGCTTGACCCGAGTTTGAAAGAAGTAACTGCGCTCAAACTGAAAAACCTGAAGACCGGCAAAGAATGGGATTTCCCTACCAGCGCCATGTTCCTGGGTATTGGCCACGAGCCGAATGCCAAAATGTTTAATGGCCAGCTCGACATGGACGATGACGGCTACCTGAAGACTCGCGACTTTGTGATGACGCGCGTTCCCGGCGTCTTTGCCTGCGGTGACGTGCAGGACCGCCGCTATCGGCAGGCGATTACTGCTGCCGGATCAGGCTGCGCGGCGGCGATTGAGGCGGAGAAATTTTTGGAAGAGCACGGGCGGTAAGAATGGCTCCATCATGGCGTAATGAATGGGTGTTTGCTTTTTAAATAAGCCTTTTGTAGTTTTCATTCCTTGAGCTAAGCTTGTTCAGTTTTTGGTGGAGGCTACAAGATGCCGCCTATAACTGCGCTGACTGCATTTCTTAGTCATAAGTATAAGGCTCCCACTGTAAACCAATTTTTCTTCAAATTGTTTTCGCAAAATGCGGAGGTCCAATTTGAGGTTGACAGCGGCACGAGTGCAACCAATGTCACCCGGCTTGAGCGCTTGATTCGTGATGCCGACGCTTTCATCGGCATTTACAGCCATGATGAACTCATGAATTCTGAGCCTGCTCCGGCTGAGATGCAGGCCAGTTGTAGATATTTTCGCCTGGAAATGGAGATTGCCGCTCGAGCGCGAAAACCCGGCATTGTGTTTGTAGACAAACGCTATCGTGGGATTTTCTCGGCTGCCCAGCCTCTCGAACAGCAAGATTTTGACATTCAGGAAATCCTAGGACGCGGCAGCAAGCCCAGTTCGGATATTTTCAAAGCAGCATTTGAAAGATTCTGCAACCGTGTACAGGCTGCGAGAAATTACGACCTTACCCAAAACCTTTTAGGTCGAGGTTCCACTCGAGTAGGAGTGCTTCTCCCTGGCCCAAATCAAAACTCTGGCTATAGTCCGGACAAGACTGCCATCATAATGAAAGTCTTGGAGGATCAGCGCTTCGATCCAATTCTAATGCAGTGGCCCGCCTATGTAACACCCCGTTTTATCGAACAAATCCGCGCGTTGGATTGGATCTTATTGGATGTAGGTCTCGCCTGCGCTGAAACCGGCATCGTAGGTTTCTTACACGGTGCTTTTTTGCCTGCCATGCGCTTGCTTTCGGTTAGTTCCAGGGACAACACGGCTTGGGAGGCTAGTGAAGCTCTTTATAAGGGCGTCGAGGTTGGCTATCAAAAAGATATATTGAGATGGTGGGATGCGGAATCCCTCTCTGCAGGTCTCGCGAAGCGTCTGGAATCTTTAAAGACCATAAGAAAAAGGATTTCTACTCTGGATGAAGCTCTTGAATATTTCGCAAGCGCGGCTTTGCGAAAAGAGGCAGTATTCATTAGCTATGCGGGGGCCGATTATGATACAGCAGGCGATTTGCGGACAGCAGTTCGGCAACGCTTTCAGGAAGTATTTGATTACAGGGATGGTCAATCCATCCGGCCGGGACAGCCATGGCTGAAGGAGATATTTGATCGCCTGTCTGTAAGCCCGATTGGAATTCCTGTATTGTCGCCTGCTTACCTACAGAGCGGAAACTGTATGCACGAACTGCGCCAGATGATTGCCCAGGCGGACGACAAAAAAATGCTGCTTTTTCCAGTCAAGCTCCGTAAAGAAGAAACACTCTCTCTTCCTCCTGAATTAAAAGCATTTCAGTATGTACGCTTATGGGAATATGCAGAGGCAAAAGATCTAGTCAATTGGATCGTCGCAAATTTACAACCCGCTTCTCCGACAGCCAGTCCAGCGAATCACTGAATTATGGCTTCGAGTTCATAGTTTCTGAAATTTCACATGACTCCGCTACCTGTGTTACAAACATAAGTCCTGCCTATGTTTCGATCTCAATCCATCCTGGAGCCTCATTGTTAAGGGCCGCGTTTATTTCCCTCTCGGAAAGTAAGTCTCTGCGCTCGGCGGCGGAGAGCACCTGGATTGGCCAGCGGCTTTCCCGCCGCTTTGTGGCTGGCACCACCATTGATGACGCGCTCACGGCCACGCAGGCCATGAATAAGCTGGGGCTGAGCGTGAGCGTGGACAATCTGGGCGAAAACGTTACCAACGCCGACGAGGCCCGCCACAGCGCGCAGCTCTACCACCAGATGCTGGACCAGATGAACGCGCTGGGGCTGAACGCCAACGTGAGTTTGAAGCTGACGCACATGGGACTGGACGTGGATGAGGCGATGGCTTATGACATCGCGTCCGGCGTGGTACAGCACGCGGCCCGGATCAATAATTTTGTCCGGATTGATATGGAGGGCTCGCCGTATACACAGCGGACACTGGACTTTGTGCACAAGCTGCACAGCCAGCCGGAAAACGCCGGGCACGTGGGCGCGGTGATTCAGTCTTACCTTTTCCGCAGTGAAAAAGACGTTCAAGAGCTGCTGGCGCAGCGGATACGCATTCGCCTGTGCAAAGGCGCTTACAAAGAGCCGCCCGAGGTGGCTTTCCCGAAGAAGACTGACGTGGACGCAAATTACGTGAAGCTGATGAAGATGCTGCTGAAGAGCGGCGTGTATCACGGCATCGCTACCCACGATGAGAACATGATCCGGGCGACCGTTGAGTTTGCCCAGAAAGAAGAGATCGCCGCTTCCACATTTGAGTTCCAGATGCTTTATGGAGTGCGCCGCGACCTGCAGCAAAAGCTGGTGAAAGAAGGCTGGCGCTGCCGTGTTTATATTCCGTTCGGAACTGAGTGGTATCCGTACCTGATGCGGCGGCTGGCGGAGCGCCCGGCGAACGCCATTTTTATCTTGAAGAATCTGTTCCGCTAATTTTGCTGCAGATCATCAAAAGAACACCCACCACGGAGATGGCATGAATAAGAGTGCAAGTTCTGAGGCGGTATGCTCCAAGGAGTTGAAATCTGGGGCAGACAGGTTGCAGGCTGTGCTCGTGCAGTGAGGCAGTACGACCTCGACACGGAGATTAGTCAGACCTGCGGATCGAAGCGTCACCGTAAGGCCGGTATGAGCTTGGATGGGAGTGTGGTGATCGCCTAAGAGCTGCGTCTACTCCAGAACCATGAAGAGGAGAGACGAGAATGAAACGATATCTAGGAGTGGATCTGCATCGCACACAGTTTGTAGTATGCACCCGGTGGGAGAACGGAGAGCAAGAGATACGGCAATGGCGGATCGGGGAACTGGCAAAGTTCGTGGAACAGTTGCGCAGCGAGGACCAGATCGCAGTGGAAGCCATGGGTACGACGACGCGCTTCTACGATGCGATAGTGGGACGAGTGGCGCGGGTGGTGGTGGTGAATCCGCATCAGTTCAAGGTGATCAGCGAGAGTGTGAAGAAGACGGACCGCAAGGATGCCCAGGCGCTGGCGCTGTATCTGGAAAAGGATTTGTTACCGGAGGTAAGAATGAAGCCGAAGCAGAATCGGGAGTTGATGCATCTGGCCGAGACACGGGACCTGCTGGTGAAACAACGCTCGGCCTTGAAGGGCAAGATCAACAACCTGCTGGCGATGCAGGGGATCGAGTTGAAGCGGGAAGCCTTGTCCAGCAAGATTGCGCTGGCGCGGGTGCTGGCACTGCCGGTCAGCGGGATGGTGCAGTTGGAGTTGCGGATTCTGGTGGAGCAGATCCGGGCACTCTCAGAGAGCATTGCGGAGTTGGACAAGCGGTTGGAAGAAGAAGGCCAACAACTGCCCGGATACGAGAACCTGACCAGCATCAAGGGCATTGGGTCGCTCAGCGCGACTGTCCTGTTGACGGTGATTGGCAAGATCAGCGACTTTGCTGATGAAAACAAGCTGGCCTCTTATCTGGGATTGGTGCCCAAAATAGCCAATTCCAACGAGAGTGAGAGGAGCGGCCGCATCACCAAACAAGGCAATAAGCTGGCCCGCACGGCGCTGGTGCAGTGTGGGTTGGTGGCGAAGCGGTATAGCCCCTATCTGCAACGGTTCTATGAACGAATCAAACAACGCCGAGGAGGAGGAAAAGCCAAAATCGCTTTAGCAAGAAAGCTGGTCAAGATCGTGTATGACACCTTGAAGAACCAATGGATATTTGAAGACTTCCCCAGCTTCACCCTGGCTGCCTAAAAACCAGCCAAAAACAACTTTTGAGTAGACATTATTCATGGGAGGCACGGAGACACGGAAAAATTCAAAGGAACAATCAAAGCCAGGTTTCAGATCTGTCGCTTCTGGCTCAGCCTTTTTTCATCGCTACGCACCAAGAACACCTGTCAGTATGACGGTTTGACAACTCTGCATCTGCGTAAGCTAAACTAAGTAATTATCGTCGGTAAGCCAAACTAAGTGATTTGCCCCAGAAATTCGATTTCTTAGAGCGGTAAGAGCACAGCTTAGTGAATCGCCCAATGACAAACCGGGTTTCGTACACGCTTGAATCAACACTGGAAAGCGTTAATCAGGTAGAACAAAAGGCCACAGAGGTTGCCGCCGGCGCGGGACTGGCTGAAGACGAGCAATATCAGGTAGCCATGGCGGTGCGTGAAGCCGCGGTGAACGCCGTGCTGCACGGCAATGCCTATGATCCGGGGAAAAGGTTCGTGGTGGCTTATGAAACCACCGGCGAATCACTGGTGATTACCATTACCGATCAGGGCAAGGGGCTGGATCCGGAGTCGCTGCCGGACCCGCTGGCGCCGGAGAACCTGATGAAAGGCTCAGGCCGGGGGATTTTTTTGATTCGCGCATTCATGGACGAGGTAAAGATCCGCAACACGAATCCGGGGACGGAAGTAACACTTATCAAGCATACGGGCCGCAACGCGGCGAATGCCAAGGAGGAGGAAGCACAGTGAGCATGAAAGCAACGAATCGGCAAGTGGACGGAATCGCCGTTGTGGATATGAGCGGCCGCATCACTTTAGGTGAAGGCAGCGTGGTATTGCGAGACACCATCCGCGACCTGGTAGGCAAAGGACAGAAAAAGATCCTGCTCAACCTGGGCGATGTCACATATATCGACAGCTCCGGCATCGGCGAACTGGTGAGCGCGTTTACCGCAGTGCGGCGCGAAGGCGGCGAACTGAAGCTGCTGAACCTGACCAAGAAAGTCCACGATCTGCTGCAGATCACCAAGCTCTATACTGTCTTTGATATTAAGGACGACGAAGCGACAGCAATCAAAGCTTTCGCCAAATAATTTCCCATTAGCGGCAGGCGAGTTCCCGCTCGCCTGCCCACGATACCCTCATGCCAAGAATCTCCCGCATTGATCGCGCTGCAGCTACGCCTGAAGTTGAGCCGGTTTGGCGGCGTGCGAGCCGCCGGGCGAAATCCCGAGCGCAGCGAGTGATCTCAACACAACGCACTCGATAGAATAATTTATGCCAAGAATCTCTCGCATTGATCGCGCTACGGCCACGCCTGAAGTTAACGAAGTTTACGACCATTTCATGAAAACCCGCGGCAATATTCCCAACATGTTCCGCACTGCAGCGCACCGGCCGGAAATCATGCGGACCATGGTGGCGCACTTCCGCGCCGTGATGGAAACCGGCACGGTTCCGGCAAAGCTGAAAGAGCTGGTGATTGTTCGCACCACGCAGATCAACCGCTGCGAGTATTGACTGGCGTCACACACCGTCTTGGCAAGGCGGCACGGCTGGACAGAAGACCAAATCAACGACCTGGCTAATTTCGAAAACCGAGCTGACTTCACGGAAAAAGAAAAAGCCGCTCTGCGTCTGGCGGAGCGCGTTACCCGCGATGCGCACAACGTCGATGACAAGCTCTTTGGCGAGTTGCGCCAGCATTTTGACGAAGGCGAGATTATCGAGCTGCTGGCCGCGATCGGGCTGTTTAACTATTTCAATCGGTTTAATGATGCGCTGGAGATGGAGCCGACCAAGTGAGCAGCTAGCAACTGGCAGCTAGCAATTGGCTCAGCTAAAGCAGGACGCAGCTGGATCGCCGACTCGAGAGATTGCAGCTAAAAGCTAAGGGCCAATTGCTAACTGCTAACTGCTAATTGCCAGTTGCTAAGTGCTTACTTCACCGCAATCTTATCCTTGATCGCGTTGAACTGATCGGGTGAAACGGCGCCTTTGGTTCCTACTTCGTCAGTGGTGTGATACGGGCGGCCCTTAATGATCCGGTCTGCGGTTTCTTCGTCGATCCCCGGCAGAGTCTGGAGTTGGGTCTTGGAGGCCGAGTTCACATTCACCGGCTTATCCGGCGTGGAAAGGCCCTGCTTCACGCCTTCCGCAATGGCTTTGCTCTGCTTTGCCGCTTCTTTAGCATCTTTCTTCAGCTCAACGGCCGCGACTTTGCTGCCTTCTTTGATCTGTTCGGTGGCTTTCGCGGCTTCCTGCTTAGTCTTCTCCGTGTCCTGATTGGAGCAGGCAGAAAGCAGCAGAAGAGAAAGAGCGAGAGCGGCTGTAAGCGTGAATTTCATATGCGACCTCATGCAAGGGGTTAAATGTAATTCAGGAGATAAAGAATCAGGACGATGACAAGAACCAGTCCCAAACCGCCACTTGGACGATATCCCCAATTGCGGCTGTGCGGCCAGGCCGGCAGCGCGCCGATCAACATGAGCAGAAGAATGATGAGCAGAATCGTGATCAAAAGAACCCCCAGCCCTTTTCTATTGGAGTGTGAGAAGCTGCTGGGAGTTGGCCGAGGGAGCAATTAGCAACTGGCAACTGGCAATTAGCCCAGCTAAAGCCGACCGATGCGGGATCGGCTCAAGGCGAGGGTTGAAGAGCATTCAGTAATCAGCGCTCAGCAATCGGCCCCGAAACAAAATTTCACCGCAAAGCATGCCAAGGGCGCAAAGGAAAGCAATAGGGTTCCCTCGCTGCGCTCGGGACAAAGAAAAAAATCAGCCGGAGAAACTTTGTCTCCGGCTGAACCTCAGTCATCATTTAGGAGAGATGGTGTTTACGACGCGCTGCGCCGCGGACGAATGCTCAAGTCGCGCACCTGGGCCAGCAGACTGGAACGCTGCATGGAGTCCAGCTTGTCCAGGCATTGAATGATCTCGGCGATAAACTCGTCGTGCATCAGATCCGCAATGTCATCTTCCAGCGACCGGCTGGAGCCTTTGAGCAAATCGGCCATGGAAACTTCCAGTGCCGTGGCCAGGCGCTGCAGTGACGAAAGAGTCGGCATGGCTTTTTCATTTTCAATCTTTGAAACGTATGTGCGCGGCACCTGCATGCGCAGGGCAAGCTGGCGCTGGCTCAATCCGGACTTTTGCCTTAGCATACGGATGGCTGACGCTACCTGAAGATGGGAGTGATGTCCGTTGGACGACTGCTCTACCGGCGCCTGGACTTCAAGGATCGGCTCGGGCTCATCCTCGTCCAGCGACGTGCGGCATTTTCTGCAAAGATTGTTATTGGTCCTGAATTGGACTAAATGACAATGGTCACAACGTACAACTTCCCGGGAATCGACCGGCGCCAATGCTGTTGCCATGGATGTTTCGGAGTTGCCAGAGCAGGCAGTTTCTCCAAAAAAACCTTTACTTCGGTGGTACGTGTAACTTCCGTAGTCTCAGGCATCAACTCACAATTGTCAATAAGAAATTTAGGTAAAAACCTGAGTTTGTAGTAAAAAATAGGTGAATAAATAGAGAAAACAGGCATAAAACAGGATAAAACCATGAATGAGACGACCGGAACCACTCTGGACCGAAGCCAGGCCTGGGACCTGCTTTGCGAATACACCCAGTCAGAAAGCCTGCGCAAGCACATGCTGGCTGTGGAAGCGTGCATGCGCGCCTATGCCCGCAAATTTCGCGAGGACGAAAATAAATGGGGCATCACCGGCCTGCTGCATGATTTTGACTACGAAAAATATCCCACGCCGGCGGAGCATCCGTTTGTGGGCAACAAGATTCTGGAAGAGCGCGGCTACCCGGAAGAAGTGCGCCGCGCCATTCTTTCCCACGCCGACTACAGCGGCGTGAAGCGTGAAAGCCGGATGGAGAAGACGCTTTATGCCTGCGACGAAGTCTCCGGGTTCATTACCGCGTCTGCGCTGGTCAAGCCGAACAAGTCACTGGCTGAGGTGGAAGCAAAGTCTGTCCGCAAGAAAATGAAGGACAAAGCTTTTGCCCGCAGCGTGAACCGCGACGACATCATCAACGGCGCCGCCGATCTGGGCGTGGATCTGGAAGAGCACATCGCGTTCTGCATTGAGGCGATGAAAGGGATTGCGGCGGAGTTGGGGCTGGCGGGAACGGGACAAGATCGGGTAATCGGGTGATCGCGCGTGATCGGGTCATCGGTGCAGACGATCACGCGGAAGCGACTTTATCCGTGCGCGGGAGCGCCGTTCTTTTTGGATCCTTTGGAGCGCGGAAAAAATATTTCTCTTCTTTCTTAAACGGCAATTTTTGCCAAAGGCTTCGTTCGTCTTTGAAACCTCTGGCGCGCATGAACGCGACTACATCGAGCGAATGATTCAGATGCATCGGGTGGGACTTTGTGGCGCCGGCAGGCACATCAAAAACTAACAAGCCACCCGGATTCAGCAAGGATGCAAGGAAATCCAGTTCTCCCGGAAGGTCAGGCAGGTGTTCCAGCACATCCAGGGAGAAGATGGTGTCAAAGCCATCGAATTGCGCGGCGGCGGACAACTCAGCTTTGGTGCTGGTGAATTGAATGGCCAGCTTGCGTTGTCTGGCGCGTTCACGGGCAAACCGCATGGTTTCGCCATCAACGTCGTAGTAGCAGGCACGTCCTGTCTTTGCTGCTTCAAGCAGAATCTCGCCATTGCCAGCGCCGTAGTCGAGACACGAGCCCCTGGCATACTTGAGCATATGTAAGTTGGAGCGTATACGCTTGTACTCAAGGTTGTAGCCTGAGAGGGCAAAGAGATAGAGCTCCGAGTTCACCCTATACCACTCCTTGAGACGCTCCGGATCATTCTCAGCTTGTTGCCAATTCTTTGCCAGCTCCTGATTGCTGATGGTCCACAAATGCAGGATGCGATCCGCAGAGTATCCGGTAAATGCATTTAGCTCATGGATGGAAGCCTTTACGTTTTCCGCATTGCGCTTCTCCGCGCGATGAACCAGATACGCCGTTGCCAGCGACGCAACCAGCAGCACACAAGCCAATGCCGCGGCGAAAGTTGTATCGACATTTTGCCGCCACGCAGCAAAGAGAATCAGCAACACGCTCGCGCCGGTAACCAAGCTGACCCAATACACGGTGGGCTCGTCCGCTACGGTAATCGCGAGATGTGCGGCTGCCGCCAGCATCAGAGTAGCAAGCAACAGATCAATCTGGACGACCAGGACCAACGCGGCGAGAAGAGCAATATCACCCAACCAAAAATAAAGTGGCACAAGCCGTTTCGGCACTCTCCGGCCAAACAGATTGAGAGCCACCAGCCAGACAATCGCCACCCCCACCCACGCTCTCTCACGGACATTGGAAGCCAACAATCCGCCAAGGACCAAGGCGGCTGCAATGATCCTCCAGCGAATCTTCACGGCCCAGCGCGACCGCTTCCGGGGATCGACTGTCAAATGGAGATAATCCGGCGTGTAGTAAATAAAGATCGCCAAGGCGCAGGTAAGCGCGGCATCAACCCCAAGCAGCCCAAAGCCGGATGCCTTACCGGTCTTGACGCACGCCAGAACTGCACCAAGCAGAACCAGAACCAGGCTCATTCCCCAAACGCGGCTGGATCTCAGAAATTTCTGCTGTTCTGTGTATTCCATAATTCGAACTGGTTGCTATTTTATCTGTTTAACGAAGCGTAATTAAATTTCACCGCGGAGACGCGGAGACGCGGAGAAAGCAAGGCGCGAATGTGCGCAAGAGAGCAAAAATTGACTGACGCTACACTCACTGAAATGCACAAAGACCTTCTAAATTCTTAGAGGAAATTACTTCGGCTTCTGCCGCCGCCCACGCCTTTGATCTCCGTAAAGCGTTGTCGAATGGGACATAATAGTTTCAAGTAAAAACACTTCCCGAAATTCCGATGTACGTCCGCGTTGATCACCTGCTCTATGGCGTCATTCCATTCGGAATGAAGAATAAGGCTGTCGGCAAAACAGTTCACGATCAATACTGTTGCGCGGGGATATGGTTTATTGCTCTTGCTTTTAAGCCGCTCGATTATCTGCTCAGCAAGGTCGGCTGCGAGTTCTCCTCCCGTATGGATGTGGGGTTTCGACACTATATCGCCGGTGTTGTGATCGCGGGATATGCCCTTTACTCCGAACGAACCGCCCCGTTCTTGTAGCAACCTACGCCTGAAGTAGTCGTTTTTGTGAACTGACGTTGTGACCTCGATGAAAAGACGCTTCGGAACCTCGTGATGTTCGACAATAGCCCCGAGGACCAAAGGATTGCGTCGTAGAGCTGGGAACCACCAAACCAGCGTACTTTGATGCGGCGGCCTTTGCGATAGCGTGCTTGCACATAGCGAGCGATGGGGATAAGTTCCTCTACGAGTCGCTTTTCCATCTTGGCCTGACGCAATCTGATTCTTGCAATGCCCTCCGGACCATTCCTTATCTGATCGAACAGATCATAAACGTTACGGCAGAAATCCAATCCGTCCAAGAGCTGATCGTCGAAAGTGGAAAGATCCAATTGCTTCTTTTTTGACATGGGCTGGTTCAATTCTCTTACGCGACAGCTTTTGACGCTTGCAAGACACTGGGATTTTACCAACATGCTTTTTACATTTGGCAGAGACAGGCGCTCCGCTTCGCTGCGCGCGAGCCTGCGGCGCAAGGAAGGATCGTGTTCTCAGCTTACCCAGCGCTTATCCCTCAGCTCGCAAGCTCGCCTCGGGAACGCATTGGGCTAACCTCGCGACGCGCCTACGGCGCTGAACGTGGTAGCCGAAGACAGATGTGATAGTTTCCAAGTTTTCTCATTGGGGTGCCACCTTGAGCGGACAGATGCGACATTTCCCAATTTTTCGGTAGAGAGCTGTTTTGAAAATCTAATTCAGCCTACTACCAATTTTTCTCGTTGGAATGATTGCCGGCTTCCACGGGCACGGTCAGCCGCACACGACACCCGGCGCTTCGCCGGGTGTCTCTTTTTAATCGTGCAGGGGCGACGCGATACGGAAGCCCGTCAGGGCTTTCGCGCAGCGGGCCTGCACTTGGAGCAATCAGTCGTCGGTAGTCAGCAATCAGCCAATGCCTGATGCAGATGAGCGTTTTCGGGTGAACTGCCGAACTCCATTTTCTGGACCGGACCTACCCTTTTTCTATTGACAAAACGGCGAACAAATGGTAAAGTTGCAGATCGACACTCGGACGGAAAAGTGGGTGTCCAGGTGGTGGTCTTTGACAAAATTAGCTGCTAGCTACTAGCCACTAGCTTCTAGCCAAAATCAACCCCAAGAACCTGCCCAAGTCCACGCCAATTGAGGTCTGGGTGCTGAAGTGCACGCCAATCTGGGATGATCTGGGATGCATCTTCTCAAGTCCACGCCAATCTGGGATGCCCCGGGGAGGGGGAGGGGGGGTGGACAGATCGGGTAATCGGGACATCGGGTGATCTGGTGATCGGAAAACCAAAAACACAGCCGAGGGCGGCTGTGCCACACCAGCCTCCCAATCCTACGCCAATCTCTGCCCATCCACGCGAAAACCGTGCGCGGACGGGGGCCGGTTGGGATGCATTGGGATGTTGTCAGCTAAGCGCTTTGGAATCCTAGTTAAGGGATGGGGGGAGGGGTCCGTGTTATTTCTTAAACGCCTCATCCCCTTCTGCGCCGGAACGCGGCTTCCAGTCCAGCGAGTAATACTCGCCGCGATTTCTAGCCCAGGGATCAAACACATTGATCACCTGGTCCAGTTCCGGCTTTAGCTCCGGCACGGTGCGAAGCAAAATGCGCTTCAGCGGCGAGACTTCCTGCTCGTGTCCGTTGGGCTTGCCTTTTTCCATGACCTTGCCGTCTGGACCGTTGTTGTTCACCCAGTCGTAGCCTAATTTCGTGTAGAACTCCTTGCGGAAACTGGAGGTAAAGAAGCGGTCGCTAAACAGACGGCGCGAAGCATTGATGATGAAGACGTGGAACTGGGTTTCAGAAATCGCGAAGCCGTGAGGATGAGTGAATTCGGCCAGCCAGCCTACCACGGCGTCCACGTCTTCAATGTTATCGACGGTGCTGCCGTTGGCGTGGCCCAGGCAGTCATTGATTGGCGAGTCGTCCTTCTCGTTGCGCTGGGAATCGGTGATGATTTTGCTGGCATCGCATTTGTGCTGGCCGTACACTTCGCGCAACGTGGCGACCACCGCCGCCTGCTGCGCTCGCACCGGATCGTCCTTGGCCAGGTGCGGATCAATGAAGTCATCAAAGCTGGTGAGCTGCTGCAGCCCGATCTGGCGACGGAATTCATTGAACCGGGGAACGCCGCGCTCACGGTCGCGAAGCAGATCCAGCGCCGGGACGTCCAGCATGTTGGTCTTGGTGTTCAGGCGAGGCATCGGCAGGTTCTGCAGGAACAGCGGATGGTTGTGCAGGGTAAGCGCGCCGGTGCGCTGGCGTCCCATGCTGAGCGCCCAGTTGGCCAGCCCGCCTGAATGCATCTGATCGGTGGCCAGGCCACGGAACGTGTGGATCATCGGGACCTTCCGGCGGATCACGTTGGGATCGTTGCCCAGATCGCGGAACTCGATCAGGTCGGGCACCAGCGGGTGCAGCCGATAGACAGTGATGAATTCTTCAGGGAAGTTGAAAGGCGAACCGAAATGATTTGTGCCGCCGTTGGGGTCCGCGCCGTTGCTGCCCAGACCGATAATGCCGGGACCGGAAGCGAACACTGAATACAGTGAATTGGCTTCGCCACCACCCTGGGAGTCGCCAATGTGGCTGACAACTTTTCTCAATGCGTCGGTGGCTTGCTTGTCTTTGTCGCCCAGCAGCCCGCTCCAGTTGGCGTTCATCCCAAGATAGAGAGGCTCGTCATAAAGAAGCTGCGTGGTCCATTCAATGGTGTGGATCTTGGCAATCTCGGCGGAAACCACGAGACGGCCGATTTCAAACAGCTCGTCGTCGGTCACATCCTTGTAAAAGATGGGTCGGTCGGGATGGCTGGGATTGCGCAGCCCGCAATCATCTTCAGGATGCGCCGCCTGCTTTTTGCGGAAGGCATCAACAAAAGCGTTATGCTCGCGCGCAAATACATTGTGATAGAAGCTAAGTCCGATGTTCCAGTTGTCGGCAAAGGCCGCGGCTTCCTGACCCTTCCACGCAGGATTGATGGGATCGTTGGGCGCAAGCACCGGCAGAAACAGTTCGTTCCCCTGCTTTACCAGCAGGAACTTGGCGCGATCTTTGGGATCGCGTTTGACGCGCTTGCGCGAGGTCTCATCGTAGCCGTAAAGCTGCGAGCCGTCCCACCATGCGGTAACGTTGTTGCGCGTGGTCTGGTAGGCGCGCTCAAGCTGCTGCTTGTCGCCGACGTTAAAAGTTCCGGGCGCGCTGCTGTCAGCCACGTAGGCTTTGTCCACTTTGTCGTCTGGACGGCAGCCGAGTTTCTGCGCTTCGTCCGCGCTCAAGCCCTGGCACCCAGCGGGCATCATCTCCTGTGCGTTGTGACCTTCTTCCAGGTGGGAAAACCAGTCATGCGTCATGAACTGAATCCAGAACCCGGCGAGCACGTTGAACGAGTTGGCTTTCTGGTAGTCGCACTGCGCGTCTTTGGAGTCGCCGGGCAATCCCATGCCCAATTGGCATTTGCCGGCGTCAGACTGTATGCGGGAAAACAGTTTTCGGCTGATCACTTGCGGGTCAGGCTGCATCAGGCTGATGCGTCCGCCGTGACGGTTTTTGGCCAGTTCGTTGTGGCCGGCATCTGGAAACGTGGATTCAAACTCCACCATGCGGGAAAACAGTGCGTGCGTGGAACCCATGGCGGGATTGCGCATGTCATTGCAGACTCCGGTAAGCGTGCGGAACCGGATCAGTTCACCGGAACACAGTTGCTCATTGGCCCCGCCGCCTACGTCTTTGAAATTGGGATGTGTGTTCGACAGTCGCATCTCCGGCCATACCTTGAGCGATGCTCCGGGCGTTCCGCCGCGACCCAATCTGTATTGCGAAAAGGTGTTGTTGTTGTCCCACAGATTGAAGCGGATCAGCTCAATGCGCTGGTACTCCAGGTCAATCAGCGCTCCAAGCACGCCGATCTTGTTCTTGAAGCCCAGAGGCGACTTGGAACTGGCATCGCCCGCGCCATAGTAGTTTTGCCAGTCAACCCACGGAGCGGAACGCAGAGCAACGGCTTTTTCGCCACCACGGCAGCTGGCTGTATCCGGGGCAACTTTTCCCAGGAAGCGATGAAAGCGTTCTTTGGCAATCGGCAGAAAACCCCGCTCCACCAGGGACAGGCAATCTTTCGACTCAGGCCAGAACAGCCAGATACCCACGGCCGCCACAACAATGAGAGCTCCGAGAGCCAAAAGAATTTTCGGCAGCTTGCTCTTCGGTTGGATTGGACTTTGTGCGCTGGCAGCCATGGCGGTCTCCTTTCGCTCACAACGGAAAGTGGGAAATGGACTGTTCGTCATCCTGGAATAATAGAAATAAGCCGGTTTGCTCTAATAATAGAGTGACCGCGGAACAGGAATCGTTTCAATGAAATTGGTTTCAATATCTTACAGGAGAAACATCTTTGCGCCCATGATCCTTAAAACGCAAAAAAGCGTCCTCACCCTTGGGCCGAAGTCGGATGATCGACGAAATTGGAAGCCGGCCTTCTAGTTCATTCGTAGCGCAATGCCACCATCGGATCCACCTTGGTCGCGGTTCGTGCGGGAATGTAACTGGCAGCCAACGTCACGATTGCCAGAATGACCGTTACTGCCACAAAGATTGCGGGGTCCCATGAGTGGATCCCAAACAGCATGCTGCGCATGAGATATGAAACAAGCATAGCCGCCACGATTCCGGCTGCGACGCCGGGCACGATCAGACGCACGCCTTGCGCCAGCACCATTTTTAGAACGTTTCCGCGCTGCGCGCCAAGCGCCATGCGAATGCCGATTTCCTGCGTGCGCTGGCTTACGGAGTACGCCACCAGCCCATACAGCCCGATCGTCCCCAGCAACAGCGCAATACCGGCAAACATGCCGGCCAGCACTGCGGGATATCGATGGAGAAATGCCGCGGGCGAGCGTTGGATGCGGTCTTCCATGGTCTGGACACTAAACATGACCACATCAGGATCAAACTGGCGAATGGCGTTCTGTACCTCAGCTGTCACGGCGTCAGGCCGTTGTTCAGTGCGAACCAGCAGTCCAAAGAACAGGCGCGCATTGGCTTCCATCGGCGTATAAATTGCCGGACGAGCCGGAGTATCAAGCGGACCTTCTTTCACGTCACGCACTACTCCAATAATCTGGCGAGGCTTCTCTTTGTCGGAATACGTAAACCAGATTTGCTGCTTCAACGGATCAAGCCCGGGCATGAACTGGTCAGCCAGAGTTTTGTTCACAATCACGCGCTGCGGACCGGTGGCGTTGTCGGCTTCAGTGAACCAGCTTCCCTGCACCAGTTCAGCGCCCAGTGCCTGGAAATATGTTCGATTCACCGACCGGCTGTTGGCTTCGCGCCCTTGCGGCGCTGCCGATGGCACGCCAACTACGCGCAGGTTGCTGGTATTACCGCCGTTCGATACTGGCAATTGGCTGCTGGTTCCCACGGATTTCACTCCGGGCAGCGCGCGAATTTTATTCAGCAGCGTTTGCATGGCCTGCAACTGTTCAGCATCTTTAGGAAAGCGCGATTGCGATAGTCCCACGCCCATGCCCAGCAGATTATGCTGGTCAAAACCCGGATTGACGTTGAGCAGCTTATACAGACTTTTAACCAGCAGTCCTGAGCCCGCAAGCAGCACCATGGCCAGCGCAACTTCGCCCACCACGAGCGCGGAAGCAAATTGCCGCCATGAACTTGATTGCGAACTGCGGGAGCCATCCTTCAATGCGCCTTGCACGTCTGTACTGGCTGCCTGGAATGCCGGCGCCAGCGCAAACACAACGCCCGTAATGATGGCCAGAGCGCAGGCAAAGAGCAGGACGCGCGCGTCAATGCTCATGTGCTTGAGATAAGGCATGTTATTCAGCAAGGTTGCCGGAATCATGGCGACAAAGCCCTTGATGATGAAATACGCCACCGCCATACCCGCAGCCGCGCCGGTAAAAGAGAGAATGAGTCCTTCCGTCAGCATCAGCCCGATGAGTCGTGTGCGGCTCGCGCCCAGCGCCGTGCGGATGGCCATTTCATTTTTTCGCGCCATGGCGCGCGCCAGCAGCAGGTTCGCCACGTTGGCGCACGCAATCAGCAGCAACAACCCTACAGCACCCAGCAATACCAGCAGAATCGGACGGATCTGGCCGACAATAACTTCATTGAGCGGAACAAGCGCGGTACGCAGCTTGTCATTCGTTTGCGGATATTGTTTCTCCAGTCCTTCAGCAATCAGGTTCATGGCTGAGCCCGCGCTCTCACGCGAGATGCCCGGCTTCAATCGACCTACTACGTTCAGCCAGTGCAGGTTTCTGCGCTGCAACAATCCGCCCGTGGCATGAAGTGTAAGCCAGAGATCAGGATCGCCAACAGGAGCAAAATGAAAATCAGCAGGCAACACGCCGATGATGGTCGTAGGCTCGTCATCGATGTTGAGCATTTGCCCAAGGACATCTTTGCCGCCAAAATGGCGTTGCCACCAGCCATAACTCAGGATCGCCAGGCGCGGGGCAGATGCCAGGTCCTCACCCGCGCGGAAGTCTCGCCCTATGATCGGATGCACGCCGATGGTCTGGAAAAAATTGTCTGTGGCTACGGCGGAAGGCAGCAATTCAGGAGCGCCTGCGCCGCGGAACAATACCTGATTTCCCCCGTATCCGGCCAGATCGTCAAAAACCTGCTGCTGCGCGCGCCAGTCCAGAAAGTCAGGGTAAGAAGCCTCAAACTGCGTGTTCACATCCATCGACCGCGCGTCATAAACCTCCATCAGCCGCGACGCGTCGCGATACGGCAGCGGACGCAGCAGCGCCGCGTCGACGAAGGTAAAGATCGCCACATTGGCCGCAATGCCCAGCACCAGCGTGATAAGCGCGATGGAAGTAAATCGCGGAGATTTAAGCAGCGCGCGCAGTTCATAACGCAGGTCCTGCAGGATCGTTTCTATCATGGTCGAAATCCTCTGAAGCAGAAACTAGACACTATGCCGCCTGAGAATACTGGCAAACCCGGAAAAGGTTCCCAGGTCGTAGATTTAGACGCACATGCAACGGATACGTTTAGAACTACTGTGAGATAAGCAGAATGAACCTCATGCCGTTCTGCATCTTTTTCTAGCTGGATGAATCTATCTGAACAGCTGTTATTGCAGGAGATCAAAATGCCGCTGGTTCGAATTTCACTACTGGCAGGTAAGTCTGACGCGCAGAAGCGAAAGATTGCTGACGCTGCACATCGCGCTCTGGTTGAGACCATCTCCATTCCCGCGCAGGACCGATTCCAGATCATCACTGAGTACGCCAAGACCGATCTTATCTATGATGCATCGTATTTGAACATCAATCGCACTGACGGCATCGTGATCATACAAATCGCCATGAGCACAGGCCGCACTCTGGAAGTGAGGAAATCGCTGTTTAAACGCATGGCTGATCTGCTGCACGAAGAGGCCGATATCCGCCGCGAAGATGTTTTTGTCAATCTGGTGGAAACGGCAAAAGAGAATTGGTCGTTTGGCAACGGCATCGCGCAATACGCGACGTGATGAAGCCGCATGTTTGCTTCCCAGGATTACTTGGCTAAAGCGCCCGATCGTATCAATTTTGCGAGCTTTGCAAAATCCTCGGCGAACACGCGATCATGCTCGATCTTGGCGCTCACGTTGCGAATCGTCGCATGCGCTTTTTGCAATGGCTGGCTGCTCTTGAGAGGCGACAGAAAATCCAGCGCCTGCGCCGCCGCACAGGCCTCAATCGCGAGCACGTTGGTTGCGTTGGCAATCACGCGCTTCAACTTGATGGCCCCCGCCATCCCCATGGAAACGTAATCTTCTTTATTGCCTGAAGTGGTAATCGAATCCACTGACGCAGGATGCGCCAGCCCTTTGTTTTCGCTGGCCAGCGCCGCCGCCGTAACCTGCGGCATCATAAACCCGGAGTTGATTCCTGCTTCGGGCGCCAGAAATGGCGGCAAGCCTTCATTCAGCGCCGGATTTACCAGTCGCTCAATGCGCCGCTCCGAAATTCCCGTCAGCGCACTCAGCGCGATGGCCATATAGTCCAGTGCAAATGCCAGCGGCTGCCCGTGAAAATTTCCGCCGGAGATAATATCGCCTTCGCCGTGGCCTTTTACAAACACCAGCGGATTATCTACTGCGGAATTCATCTCAATCTCAAACGTGCGTCGGCAAAATGCCAGCGTATCGCGTACTGCACCGTGGACCTGCGGAATGCAGCGCAGCGAGTATGCATCCTGCACGCGCCCGCAATCCTTGTGAGACTCGCGAATCTCGCTTCCTTTGAGTAACCTCCGCAGGTTAGCCGCAACCTTGCTCTGCCCGGCATGCGGACGCGCGTCGTGTATGCGCGCATCAAAGGCCACGTCAGTCCCGTGCAGCGCATCCAGTGACATTGCACCCAGCACGTCGGCGGTTTCAGCCAGATTTTCTGCGGCGAGCAGTGAGAGCGTACCAACGGCGAGCATGGCCTGTGTGCCATTGATGAGTGAAATTGCTTCTTTCGCTTCCGGAACTAGCGGTGCAATTCCGGCGCGCTGCAAAGCTCCAGCACTGCTTTCTCGCGCACTTCCTTGCCAGACTTCGCCTTCGCCCATCATCGCCAGCGCCAGATGCGCCAGCGGAGCAAGGTCGCCGCTGGCTCCCACGCTTCCCTGCGAAGGCACTACTGGATGCACGCCTTTATTCAGCATGGCGCAAATCAGGTCGATCACTTCAGGCCTCACGCCGGAAAACCCCTTGGCCAGTGAGTTGGCGCGCAAGAGCATCATGGCGCGCGTCTCTGGCTGGCTGAGCGGCTCGCCTACGCCCGCTGAATGCGAACGAATCAGATTGACCTGCAGCTGCCGGTTCTGCGCGGGCTCAATATGCACGTCACTCAGTTTGCCCACGCCGGTATTAATGGCGTAAGCCACGCGGTTTTCGCGCAGCAGTTTTTCAACAACTTCACGCGCGGCAATAACTTTTTTGCGAGCGCCTTCCGCCAGCTCAACCGGCCGCTGCTCATAGACCACTTCTCGCAGGTCATTGAATGAAAGATCGTTCCCGTTGATTTGAAGTGCGCTCATGAATTTCGCTTAAGTCCGTTGAAGGCGTGCATATATTTTTCCGGCAGCATCGTGCGTTCCAGCTTGTTATTCACGATAATGTGCATGGTTTCGCCCGTGGCCAGCAGCGTGCGGTCGGATTCGCGAAAGACTTCATAACTGAAGTGCAGCAGCGACGAGCGCACATTCTTGATCTGCGTACGTATCACGATCTCATCATCATATAGTGCCGGCGCTTTGTAGCGGACGCGCAGGTCGACCACCGGAATGTGGCAATTGTCTTCCGCCTCCATCTCGCTGTACTGGAAGCCGAGCTGCCGTAGCAACTCCACACGGCCAACTTCAAACCATATAACGAAGTTGGAGTGGTACACCAGGCCCATCTTGTCAGCCTCGGCGTAGCGCACGCGCAATTTCGTTTCGCCTGCGATCATTTTTGCGCCGGTGGCCCGAGCACCGGAGCTTTCTGGCTGAACAGGAAAAGCTCGGGCGGCAGCATGCCGATTTGAAAAAGAGGTTCCGGCCGGGAAGGTGGTATGGCATCGATCGGAGGTCTGGCCTGGAAAACGTTCACGATTCTGCGCCGATGCGACGTACGGATTTTTTGACCTTTGTCTTTCTGTGCTATTGGGGGCTTCACCTCGGCGGGCTTAGGATCGCTTCCCACCTGCAGTGACCGCAGCAGCGGCACGGAAATGGCTATAGCCAGCAGATAAATGAAAATCCTTTGCACGAACTCCATTTTAGCTTTTTTCCCACCGAGGTTTGCGCTTCTCCAGAAATGCTGTAATGCCTTCTTTGAAATCGGATGTTTGGCGTATTGCCGCGTTGCTTTGTATCGCCTGCTTTACCTGACGATCCAGTTGCTCGCGAGTCTTTCCAGCACAGTGGGATCCGAAGCTTGGAATTCACGTGACTTGAAGTCGCGG
>JADMIO010690319.1_pt1 | contig 34708 bp, 28 predicted proteins | sample 8958161 | NCBI WGS metagenome assembly JADMIO01 (sample SAMN16585339, study PRJNA669376) | soil metagenome | isolation source: Crop rotation soil | place: USA: Cullars Rotation, Alabama | collected 2011
GGCGTCGACTCGATAACGATCTGACCGCCCTTGACGATGCGCGGCGCTACCGCTTTGAAGATCTCGAGGTCGTTGATCACGGAGTCTTCTCCGCGGAAGAACGCCGCTTCCGTCAGCAACACGGCCACGAGCGTTCGGCCGCGCACTGCCGACCCGCCACGGGTTGCAGGCAGGCACTCGATCACGACCTCGCGGCCGTCCGAGCGCTTTAGCGTGAAGGCGTCGGAGGCGGGCTCTCCGACGATACGCCGACGAATCGCGGGCACCTGGCGGGCAGCACCGAGCGCGTACCGATATGCCTGCCGCGCGAGCCTCAGATCGGGGCCGACGATGAGGGCCGACGCGCGTTCGCCCGGTGCGAGCATGTCGAGCGGAGCGGTCAGCGCGAGGTGAAGGAGTCGGTACGCGCCGAGCATCGAACCGCCGACGCGCGCGCCTTTGGCGACGACGAGAACCTCTCGTGCGATGTCGGGGATGGTGGCGATCGGCCCGAAGATGGTGCGGGCCGTCGCCTGGTCGTCCTCGGTCTCGAGCGACGGCGGCTGCACGCCATCGGCGCCGACCAGCCATAGCACTCGCTGAGCGAGCGTCAGAACGACGCCGAGAACGGTCGAGACGAAGTGAACGAAGGATCCTTGCTTCATGTCTTGGGCGCCTCCCACGGGTCGCGCTCGGGGCCAGCCTCCCGACGAGCCTTGGCGTCCTTCGCGCAGAGCTCTCGCGCGTAGAGCAGGTGCATTCGGCTCGCCTCGGCGAACTTCACCGCGCGATCCTTGTCCCCCTCGTCCAGCGCCTGCTCTGCGAGCGCGGTCGCCACACTGGCGTGCTTCACGAACAGTGAGGGGATGATCCCGCAGTGACCCCCGCCGACGGTGCGGGCCAGCTCTGCGCACGTTGCCCTACGCAGGGTGCGCGCCCTTCGCCGGTACGGCTCGGCGAGTGTGGCGGAGTCGATGCGGTGCGACAGCCGGGTTGCTCCCTTGGTCGCCTTGCCCCCGAGCGAGGGGACCACGCGAGCGCCCTTCGCCAGCTTGCGCCCGTCATGCGTGCGTTCGTTGCGTGCGCTTGCGAGGAGCTCGGCCGCCGCAATCTCCACCGGGATGCCCGTGGAGAGCTCGTCGTGCCGCTCGGGCTCCTGGTACGGCTTGGTGTGACTGCGCACGGTAGGCATCACGCTGCCCTCCCCGCCACGTCGTGGCGCCTCGTGACGCGGCCGCGCCGCAGGTCGTACGGCGAGATCTCAACGGTCACCCAATCGCCGGGCAGCAGCTTGATCCAGTTCTTCACGAGCTTCCCCGCCCGGCGCGCGAGCACGCGATGCTCCACCCCGCCGAGCGCCACGCTGACCGTGTAGAAGCCGCTCGCGTGCGCTCGCTCGACGCGCCCCTCGGTCACGATCACGTCACCACTCACGGGATACCCCCTCGGGCGCGCAGGCGCCCTTCTCGCGACCCACGACGCTGCACCCCACGGCCATGGCGTGGATCGCGCGAGGGAGCGTCGTGGGCCGTCCTCGCGGGGCTTTGCGAGGCGCCGGAACGGAGGCCGGCGGGGAGATGGTGGCGGGCGCTGCGTGCAGCGCAGCCGCGTCGCTCGAGCCAGGCGGCGCATGCGCCGCAGAACCATTCAGCAAAACGGTCGCTGCTGAGGATTGATAGTCCGCATCACACGGCTGCACCTCGGCACGCGCGATGCCGGCGCCTCGCGTGTCGAATTCGACGCTCAAGCGCGTTTCGCTTCCGGGACGGAGGCTGGAAGGGGGCTCCCCCACGTCGCAGCGAACCGGTTCGCAGTTCGCGGTTCGCCTATAGGCGAGCGAACCGGCGAACTGGTACTCGAACCCCGCCCGGTTCGGAACCGGTTCGGAACCAGCGAACCGGTTCACGACACTACCTCCAGCTTCGGGCGGTACCCGGCACCGACCTTCACGAGGTCGCCGTCCTCGATCAGCGCTTTTATGACGCGGAGCGCGTATCTGCGCTCACCGCCAATGGCCGCCGCGATCTTCGAAGCGGAGCCCAGGTCGGCGTGGCGGGAGCACGCACGGATGATATTGGAGCGGACCTTCGCGAACCGATCTTCACCTGGTTCGGAAGACGACGACGGAGGGGGCGCAGCGTCCGTTTCGGAGACCGCCGTCGTTGCCGGATCGATCCGCAAGCGGAACGGCGTCTTCTTGAAGCCGCGATTCTTGGGTACCTGGACATCGATCGTCGTGCCGTCGCCTTCCGCGCTCGTGAGAACCAGTGCGGTTTGCGCGCCGTACTCGATGCCCCCGCTCTCCTTGAACGCGGCGAGAGGATTGCTCGCCTCCTCGTTCCGCTTGCTTCGGTAAAAGCCGCGGTTCAACTCGCTCGTGACGATGGTCCAGAACCCGTGTTTGCGGGTCACGCCCTTCGCCGCTCGCATGACAGCATCGCACCGCTCGCGCGGTGACTTGGCCGTCGCCGTGCCGTCCGCGTCGGCCGTCTGCGCGCTGTCGACAACAAGGAGCGCCGGACCACCCGGTGTCTGCATCGACGCCAGCGTGGCCGCTGCCGACTCCACGGTATGCCCGTCGTCACCGTCGAGGACACGCAGCGGGAGCCGTTCGTAGATTTGCGCCAAGGCCTCGAGCGCGGCGGGATCGCGACGGTCAAGTGCCTCGACCGAGATGCCGTGCAGAAGCGCGACGCGCTCGTCGATGCCTTCGACACCCTCATCCTTCGCGAGGATGACAACCGGGATCCCTCGTGCCGCGCACTGGACGGCCTGACCGACGGCGAGCGACGTTTTGCCGGCACCCGGCGCGCCGCCGACGACCATGAAGCGCGGCAGCGGAATTCCGCCCCGCATGTCCGTGTCGAGTGTTTTGAACCCACTCGACACGCGGACTGCCGGTCCGAGCCTCGCCAGCGCACGAACGCGATCAGCGTCGGGCGTAGGCGTGCGGAGCGGCACGAGATCATCAACGGTCCCTCCCGCGGCGAATAAGTCGCTGATGTCCTTGTGCGGCGAGGGCGACTCGACCACGCGGATCGATCGCACGACGTCGCGCAATGAGGCCTCGATCTCACGCGCATGCGCATGGCCAACGTCGTCGCCGTCGGCAATGACGACGACCTCCCGCCCTTGCAGGACGGTCCGCGCGAGCTCGGCGACAGCGCCCCACTTCCCCGCGCCCATCGGGTTGCACGTGGCGGCAAACCCGCGCGCGACGAGCTCATCGACGTCCTTTTCGCCTTCGGGGATGTAGACGACGCGATCGGCGTCGTCGGTGACGATGTCGTGCAGCCTATAGATGACGCGCCGCGCGCCATTCAACTTCCAGATGTAGCCGCCGGCACCGTCAGGCTTCCGCTGGGCAAAGCCCTTTGGATCGAAGCGGATCGCCTCAAAGAGCACGGCACCAGCTTCGTCCGTGTACGGGTAGACGGCGACGATGCGCTTGCGAGGCTCGTAGGCACTCGGACCGTGAGTTGTGCCGCATCGACACGAACCATGCATCCGATGCGCATACGTGCCGCCATTCTCCTCAGGCAGGCCTCCCGCGAGCTCTGCCCGTGAACAATGCACGTACTCTCCGTCTGCGGACGTCCACCCACTGCATCTGATGCCTTGACCGCGGGGGTCGCCATCAGCACCGTCGCAGATGGGGCATCTACGTCGACGCGTATGACGCTGATCGACGGCGACGCTCACGCGGCCTCCCGGTCGCACCCGATGTGCACGCCGCCGGCTCCGCGCGCCCACCAGATGTCGGCGCCTGCGGCGTACCCGAGACCGCAGGCGCGACAGCGACCGTCGTATCGGCTCATGATGCGCATCCGCCGTACGCGGTCAGGCCCGGGCGCCGCGGGCGACGGCGTGGGCGTGGGCGCTGACCCAAGCAGCTCGATGTGTCGACGGAGCAACCGACACGCGGCGATCGCGGCGTTTGCGGCCTCTCCGGCGGCGGCGCCGGGATCGGTCGCCAGCGCGATGAGCCGCTTTACCGTCGTGGTGACCGAGGTCATCGCTCACCTCGCTGCGCGCGAGCGAGAGAAACGTCCCTCCGTCGTCCGCCGAGCTCGCGGAGGACTTCGTCATCGATGGATCGCGGAGCGGACGACGTCGCCTTCGGCATTTGCGAGCGCGCGACCCACTCTCGGATCGCCGCTTCAGTGAGGAGCCGATGCTTGCCGCGCGAGGTCGCGCCGGGATGGCCTTCGTGCCTCAGCGCACGGTGCGCCCGAAGGTGCAGCACCCGCGAATCGAGCAACGGGTGGCGAGCATCCTGGTGGTACAGCCGCGGCGATCTTTGAAGATCGGCGAGTCGCGCCTCGAGCTTCTCTTCGACCTTTCGATCGATGAGCGCATCGAGCATCGCGTCGAGCGTGGTCGATGGTGTCGTGTTACGTTTCATTCGCTCTCGTCGAACGCCTCGCCCGTCGCTTGCCGGCCTTGGGTGGGGCGTTCGCCTTTCTGGCTCACGCCGCTTTGGGCGGCTCCTGTTGGGTGAGGCCGAGGTCGGACATCGCTCGCGCGATGCGCTCCCCGACGCGACCGCGAACGGCACTCGGCCCACTACGGAGGGCCCGTGCGGCGGTCCGCGGATCGCAATTCGCGGATGCAGCGAGGCGAAGGGCGATGATGTGCGGGTCGCTGTCCGTTGAGCTCATAACGGACACCGTGCGCGCGATGCGCGCGAACGTCGAAAAGTGCGGACGATTACGACTTGTCCGCGGTACGCGCGTCGGTGCGTTCCTGCCGCTTCCGCGGCCCATCAAAAAACGCTTTTGCCTGCTTCTCCGGAACACCGCCCGCCCGGAGTGCAGCGCGGATGATGCGCTCGGGATCGCGAGAATCGAGTACCCGGCGCACCGCCTTGTACACGGCGCGACGGGTAGGATCGTTCGCCTCTTGCGCGTCGATGGTCGCGAGAGTCACGCCGGAGGTTGACGGCGCGAACAGGAAGTAATGGATCAGCCCCTCACCGACGTATTCGGCGTCACGGTGCTCGTCGAGGCACCGATTGACGAACGCCACGAGCTTTTGCTGCGCGCCCGAGAACGGATCGCCGCTCTTCGCCGCGAGCTCAAGTTCGCGCAGCGCCTTCGGTTCGAACGGAAAGCGAGCGAGAGCGCGTGTCAGACCGTGAAGGACGCGAGCGGTTGCAACGGCCCGATGCTTCCGCTCGCGAGCAAGACCTTCCTGCCCAGGGGCGACCGCCTCGTTCCCAATTCCCTTCGCGAGGCGCTCATAGGAGCGCGCCAACGCACTGAGCTGCTCATCCAATTCGTGAGCGTTAGGCGGCCGGCGCTCCGCGTCATCTCGCCGCTTCTTGCGCGCGCTCACCGCACGCCCCGTTTCACGTCGCCGATCCTGACGACGTTTGGCTCCCGCGCCAACCGTCTCGCCTCGATCTCGCGAGCAAGCTGCGCCACGACGTCGAACCGACCGACCGCCGCCGCTGCGGTGAGAGCGCTCGCGAGCGCCGCTTCGACCGGATCTGCAGCCGCGTTCACGGCTGCAGACGCGGCTGCAAACTCTGGTGCAGCCGTCGAATCCCTGCGCTCTATCCGTTGAGAAGTGCACGGGAGGGGAGTCGAACCCCTACGCCTCTCGGCGGTGGAACCTAAATCCACTGCGTCTGCCAGTTTCGCCACCCGTGCCGGCGTTTCGCGGGCAATCCGTGGCGAACGGTCGTCGCGGCGGAGCGTGCCCTGAAACACCGCAAGCATAGTCGAGGCGATCCGACGTGCCCAGAGACGACGGCGCGCGCGCGGACGCTCAGCGGGCCTTCGCCAAAAGGAGCAGGGCGACCGCGCCGATCACGATGACGCCGGCGACGAGGAGCCCCATTCTCCGCCAATCACGAAGATCGGTTCTTCGCGAGATCGCGATCGGCGCGCTGGCGTCGGCTGACGGAGCGCTCCGATCGTGCTCGTCCACGTCGCCGCCCTCGGCGAGCGCCTCCGAGGCCCGCCGCTTTCTCTGTTTCTGTTTTTGCTTCTGCCGCGCCGCGGCTGCGCGGCTCCGTTGACGCTCGCGCCGCTCTTGGGACTTGCGCTTGCGCGCCGCCGCCTTCTCCACCGCCGTCTTGCGACGGTCCGCGGATGCGACCCCGCGCCGCGGTTTCGATTCATGCTCGCCGATGTCGTCGGCGGCTTCGGCTTCGGTGGAGGCCTCCTCACCGCCGGCTGCCGCCTCGTCGTCACCCCAGCCTTCGTCGAGGTCGTCGACCGCGGACTCGCTCACCGGCGCCGACTCGACGCGGCGCGCCGGTCCACCGAAGAGCGCCCGCAGTCGTGCTGCACCTTCCTCCTTCGGCGGCGGCTGCGACGGACGCATCGGCTCGCGCGCACCCGGCTGCCCCGCCGTCCCGTCCTCGGGCACCGGCTTGGGCGGTACGTCCTTTCGCGCCCCACCGAACAACGACGCGAGTCGGCGCGCGCCCTCGTCGGGCGCGATCTTCTTGTCAGGGGGATTCCCCACAACCTGGAACTAGACGGCTTTCGCCGCGCGGTGAAGAAACCGGCTGAAGATCGCGCAAAAGCGGGTACCGTCGCCCTGCTCGTTCGATGGCGTGGCTGCGTCGTCACCGCTTGTTCGTCCTGATCGCCTTCACCTATGCCTATTTCTTCCAGGGCGGCGATCCCAACCAAGCGAGCCGCTACTTCCTGACGCGCGCGATCGTCGAGCGTCACGCGCCCGACATCACACCCGACCATCCGAACACCCTCGACAAGGGGGAGTTCCGCGGCAAGTTCTACTCCGACAAGGCGCCCGGCCTCTCGCTCCTCGCGACCGTCCCCTACGCGGCGTTCCGCCTCGCCGAGAAGGCCACCGGCGTCGACGAACGCGCTCGCGGACCTTCCCTCGTCCGGATCCACGGCCTCGTGTTCGTCCTCTCCGGCCTCGCCGGCGTCGCCGCCGCGTGGTTCCTGCGGCGCAGCCTTCTCCTCCTCGGCTCGCCCGAGCGCGACGCCGGCATCCTCACGGCCGGCTACGCGCTCGGCACGCTCGCCTTTCCGTTCTCGACGGTCCTCTTCGGACATCAAACGGCCGCAGCGCTCCTCGTCGCGACGTTCGCGTTGTGCCTCGAACGCCGCGCCACGCGCCGATCTCCCGCCGCTCATGCCGCACTCCTCGGCGCTCTCTGGGCCACGTCGCTCGTGGTCGAGTACCCGACCGCGCTGTCCGTCGCGGTCCTCGGCGTCTGGTTCCTCTCCCGAGCGCCGAGCGTTCGCGACGCCGCTCGCGGGTTCGCGTGGGCGGTCGCAGGCGCCGCACCGGTCCTCGTCGTCCACTCCGCCTTCCTCTATTGGGCCTTCGGCTCACCGTTCGATCTCCCCTACAACCACGTCGTCGAGCCCATCTTCCGTGCGCACACGACCTCCGGTTTCCTGGGCATCGGCCGCCCGCGCGCGGAGGTCCTCTGGGAGCTGCTCCTCGGCCGATACCGAGGGCTCTTCTTCCATTGCCCGCTGCTCGTCCTTTCGGTCGCAGGTTTCGGTGCCTGGCTGCGCCGCCGCGAGCACGACGCGGAGCTCGTCGTATGCGCGGCCATCGCCGTCCTCGCCGTCGCGATGAGCTCCGCGTATTACGCGTGGGATGGCGGTTTCAGCACCGGCCCGCGCCACCTCGTTCCATCGTTGCCGTTCCTCGTCGTGCCCATCGCGTTCTGGATGCGCGAGGGGCGATGGGCGGCGCGTAGTGTCATCGTCGCGATGGTCCCGTCCGTACTCGTCATGACGGCGTGTACCGCGGTGCTCGTCCAATCCCCCGAGGGCGATCCTCGGTACATGAACGGCGTTTACGGCATCGTCCTCCCGGCGCTCGCACGCCACGAGGTCGCGCTCAACGTGCTCGATGTGTTCCACGTCACGTGGCAAGCGGACGCGTCGTACAACCTGGGCACGTTCGTGGGACTCGGAGCTTGGACGTCTCTCCTGGTGCCCGCCATGGCGTGGCTCGTGGCTTATCGTCGCGCCATCGTCGACGGCCTGCGCAACCTACGTGGACTTCGCCTCAGCGGCGCACGAACCGCATGACGACGAACGTCGTGAGGGTCGCCATCGCGCGCGGTTTCGCCATCGCGTCGGGGGCGCTCGCGATCTATGTCGCCTACGCCCACGTGGCGTCGTGCAAGACGACGCGCGCGCACCTCGAGGAGCCGGTTTCGATGCGCTTCGACAGCGCGGACTGGCAGCGATCGGTCCAAGTCCTCGTTCAGAACGGCCTGACCACGACCGTGGAGGGGGATCGTCTGCGCGTCCGCGGCACGACCGACGGCGTTCTCGAGCTTGCCGGCCCCTCCCGCCGACTGCGGGAAGCGACCGTTCGTCTCCGCCTACGCGCCCATGACGCGTCGCCGTACGATCTCGCGGTCGGCATCGAACGGGTGGACGTCGACGAGTCGTTCCGCGTCACTTGGGGGCTGCGCAACGATCCCGAGCGGCCGGCGTGGCGATTCTTCGGCGACGTGCGCGGCTCCCCGCCTGCGGCCGCGCAGCACTTCGAACGGCAACGCTTCGTCCGTTTCGACGACACGGATCGCGCCCGCGACCACGAGGTGGAGCTTCGCATCTCCCCCGAGCTGCATGCCGTCCTCGGATCGGTCGACGGCGTGGCGGTCTCGTCGGAGCTCGCGGGCTGGGACGACGGGGTCATGGTGCGTCCCGTCGTCGCCCTCCGCGGCCGCGCGTCGGGTCGCCCGCTCGACGTCGAGGTCTTCGGCGTCGAGTACGAGCCCGTCGATCTCGCGCTGGGGACGCGACCGCAGCGTATCGACGAGCACTTCAAGAGCGCCATCCTCGATCCTCGGACCTGGCGTGTTCTGCGGGCGGACGACTTCGCCGTTTCCGGCAAATGGAGCGTCGGTGGCGGGCTCCTCCGCCTCCAAGGTCACGCGCTCCGGGCGACACGTGAGGACCAAGCCATCGCCTTCGTCGGCCCGACGGTCGACCTCGGCTCCTTCCACGCGACGGTCGCGTTCAAGGCGAACCGCCTTCACCGCGCGCGCTTCTTCTTCGGCCTTTCGAACCTGCTCGTCGGCCTCGCCGATTGGCGTGCGTTCGACGTCGGGCTCGTCGACGGTCTCACGCAAACGGAGCCTTACGCCGCGGGGCATTGGGAGGGGGACGGCCAGTTCGTGGTGTCGCCGTTTTCGGGCGCGCTGAGCGGCGTCACCGAAGGCGAGCTCGCCATCGACTACGACGCGGCGTCGGGCATCGGGCGCGCGTCGCTGAACGGCCAACTCGTCACGGCGCAGCACCTCGATCTTCAACCTCCCGAGCCGGTGCAGATCCACTTCGGTGGCCGCGTCGCCACGGAGGAGGGCGCGTTCGACGTGAACGTGTCGAGCGTGAAGTTCGAGCCCATCGATTGGCGCGCCACGGGCGAGATCGCGCGCCATGCCGCGCCACCGCCGCCTCTCCCCGACGCCGCACCGAGAGGTTTTACCGACGACTTCGCCACCGACTCGACCCCGGCGTACCACCTGCTGCAGGGCGCCGCGGCCTGGGAGTCGGCGTCGCATTCGCTGCGTCTAGGTCCGTCGGCGGTGGGCTACAGCGAGATCGTGCGCGGCCGTTTCGAAGAGCCCGTGACCGTGACCGGTTCGATCCACGTACCCGCGCAGGCGGCGCGCGGCGACTACGACTCCGCGGGGCTGATGGCGACCGATCGCACTGGCGACGTCCGATGGTTCGGCGTGATCTGGTACGGAACGAAGCTGGCGACCGAGCTCCACCTCACACGGCACGTTCCCGGTCGCGCCGATCAGTTCCTCGCCAAGGCGCCGATCAAGCTCGAACCGGGTAAGAACTACTGGGTGAAGATGCGCGTCGATCGCAACAACGTCTACGCGCGAGCCTGGCCGAACGAGCCGAACGTCCTCGAACCGGAGGAGTGGATGGCGAGCGCTCCCCTCGACGCCGCGTGGTCGGCGAGCGGCGGCGTGGGTTTCGTCGCGAACGCTCCCGCGGCCTTGGTCGGATCGCTCAAGGTCGAGTGAGCGTGAGCGTGATGATGCGCCGCGCACCTTCCCTCACGCCGATCGCGCTGGTCGCGCTGGCGGCGTTCCTCGGCTACGTAGCGCTGTCGTCGACGTGGCCCGCGACGTTCTGGTCGAGCGACTCGGCGTTGAAGATGCTGCAGGTCGACGCGCTCGCGCACGGTCGCGTGACGATCCCTTATCTGGGTCACGCCTTCGATCCGACGATGCGCTCCGCGCCACTCTTCGGCGCCTTCTACGAGCCGAGCGGGGATGGCCTGCGACTCGTGTGGCCGCTCGGGTTCGCCCTCCTGAGCCTTCCGCTCTACGAGCTGTTCGGGCGGTGGGGACTTTACGTGCTGCCTGCAGCGTGCGCCGCCGCGACCGTCTACGCGTCGGGTCGGATCGCGGAGTCTCTCTCTCTCGCACGCCCGCGCGCCTCGGGTCTGGCGGCCGCGGTGGTCGTCGCCGTCGCGTCGCCGGTCCTCGTGTACGGCGTTTCGTTCTGGGAGCACGCCGTTGCCGCTTGTCTCACGACGTTCGCGATGCTCGCCGTCGTGCGACGACGCGTCGTGGTCGGCGGCGCGCTGCTCGCGGTGGCCGCAGCGGCGTTCCGCGCCGAGGTGTACACGCTGGTCGCGGCCGCCGGTATGGCGATGCTCGTCGTGGCTCGGTCCCACGTGGTGCGTTTCGCGGCGGGCGTGGCCGGCGGCTCCATCCCTTTGTGGCTCGCGAACGTCGCGATGACGGGGCACGCGCTGCCGCTCAACGCGGCGAAGAACTTCTCGCAGCCTACGCTCACACATCTTCGCGAATCGGGGTGGGGCTCGCTCGTGAAGTACTTCCTCGAGCCTTCGCCCCCTTGGGCGCGACCGGTCGCCGTCGCCGCGGCGGTCGCCGTCGTGCTCGTCGCCGCCGCACTCCGTCGCCCGCGCGATCGCGCGGCTCCGTGGGTCCTCCTGCTGCTCGCGATCGTGGTGAGCGTGGCGACGTTGGCGTCGTGGCCTCGGTCGATCGGCGACGGTCATTTCGACGCGCCGACCTGCCACGGCCTCCTCCAGGCGAGCCCGATCGTGCTCCTTGCCGCCGCGTTCCGTCCGTCGGAGAGCAACGCGCCGGTCGAAGGTCGCGTCCTCGCGACGACGCTCGTCCTGTACGCGCCGCTGTATCTCGCGGCGATCTGCCTCACGAGCAGCCTCGGTCCGGCGGGCGGGTTCACCGAGTGGGGCCCGCGCTTTTTCCTGCCGTTCTTCCCCCTCGCCGTGCCGCTCGCCGTCGTCGCCGTGGCGTCCGCCCGCGCTTCCGAGAGCGCACGTCCGCTCCTCGGCGCGGCGGCGGCCCTCGCCCTCGTAGGAGCTTGGTTTCAGCTCGCGGGCGTCGAGCGACTTCGCGCGTATGCGCTTCGAAAGGAAGCAGCGGGGGAGATGTTGGCGCGCGCGCCCGGCCCCGTCGTCGCCGACGTGTGGTTTCTCCCGACGCTCGCGCCGAAGACGATCATCGAGAAGGCCGCGTTCTCTCCTCCGTCGTACGGCGACTTCGCCGACGTCCTCGGTGCGCTCCGACGCAGCGGCGTCCGCGACGTCGTGTACGCGTCGTTCACCTCGGCGGCCGCCAACGAGTACCTCGGAATGGCGGACGCCGAGGGCCTCGGCGTGGTCGTGACCCGCGACGAGCCGTCGGACTACTCGGTCCACGCCCTCGGGCTCGAGCTCGTGCCGCCGCGACACACCTTCGCCGACGTGACCTTCGGGGCGGGCTTCTATCCCGAAGACTCGGCGGGCGTGCGACGTTGGCATTGGATGCCGGAGCGCGGCGAGCTTTCCCTCGCCGCTAACGGCGACGCGCACGCTCTGCGCTTCGCCGCGTCCGTTCTCTCCGAGGTCGTCGAACGGCACCCGACGATCGTGTTGCGGGTGGACGGCGCCGACGTCGATCGGTTCGAGCCACCGCATCCCCACTTCGTCCGCCGCGTTCCCCTGCCCGCGCGCGAGGCCGCGAACCGGCAACCTCTACACGTCGAGTTCGCCATCTCCGCGACCCAGCGCGAAGCCATCACGGGGCGTATCCTCGGCCTCGCGATCTCGGGCATCCGCACATGCGACTAGTGCGGACCCTCGTCGCGCCGCGCCGTTGCATGATCGTCGCGGCCGCCGCGTGCGCGGCCGCTTGTCTCCGCGATACGGGGTTTCCGATCGACGAGGGGCAGCCCTCGATCATCGTAGCGGGACCCGGCGCCGTTCCGCGCGTTCGGGCGGGCGACGACGCGCTCCTCGCGTGGGACCGCCTGTACGAGTTGCGGGTCGGCGCACGAACGATCCTCCGCAGCACGTTCGACCGCACCGGCGGCAACGAGTCGTCCGATGCGAGCCACTTTCTGCGGCAGGACGCCGCCACCGGTCACTTCGTCGCGCTCGACGTCGCCGGGCCGGGCATCCTTCGCTTCGCGCGCGCGAACCAGTGGCACGGGAGCCCTTGGCACTATGTCGTCGACGGACGCGACTACGTCGTCTCCGAGTCGAGCACCGCCGATCCCGATCACCCCGTTTCCGACTCGCGATGGTTGCCCGAGCGCGCGTTTCCTTCGCCGCTCGCGCTCACGTGGTCGGCGACGATCGGGGCCGACGTGAGCTGGGTATCGATCCCGTTCGCCTCGTCGCTCGCCGTCGAGTACGAGCGCACGCGTTACGGCACGGGCTACTTCGTCGTGGAGCAGGTCCCCGAGGGGACGAGCGACGCCACGATTCCCGTCGCCGCCTGGAAGTGGGACCTCGACACGGCACCCGATCCGCGTGCTCTCGATCTCCTACGTCACGCGGGTGACGACCAGGCGGCCTCGGGGGAGGTGCGCTCGGGCGTCGTCGACGTTCCGGCGGACGGCGCCGTCGATCTCCCCGCGCTCGAAGCCGCACGCCCGTCGGTGCTTCGCGCGCTCCGGATCGACGCACCGCGAGCGAGCACCGCCGCGCTGGCACGCGCGCGCCTCCAGATCACGTGGGACGACCGCTCGACGCCGTCGATCGATGCGCCCGTCCCGCTCTTCTTCGGCTCGGGGACGCTCTACAACCGCAACGACGTCGAGTACCTCGTGAAGAGCGTGCCGGCGTCGATCCGGTTCGGCGCGGATCGGGTCGAGCTCGCGTCGTACTTCGCCATGCCGTTCGCGACGAGAGCGCGCGTGCGGATCGTTGGCGCCGGGGGAGAAGCCGTTCCCGGCGTGCACTGGTCCACGCGCGCGCGAGCGTTGGACGAGCCGTTCGACGGCGTCGGCTATTTCCATGCGACGTACGTCGATCACGGGCGCCCGACGCTCGGCCGCGATCTCGTGTTCCTCGACACGACGACCGTGGAGGGCGGCGGGGACTGGTGCGGTACGTTCGTGGGGACGAGCTTCACGTTCTCCGACGCCGCGGTGCTCGGAACCCTCGAGGGAGATCCGCGTTTCTTCTTCGACGACAGCGCCACGCCACAGGCGCAGGGGACAGGCACCGAGGAGTGGGCCGCCGGCGGAGACTACTGGTCGGGTCACACCGTGACGCTGCCGCTCGCCGGGCACCCGGTCGGGGCGCCGTCACCGAAGGAGGCGCAGAGCCCCGAGGACGCCATCGAGTCCGCGTATCGTTTCCTCGTCGCCGACGCGATGCCGTTCGGCAAACGTGCGGTCATCCAGTTCGAGCACGGGCTGCTGGACGACTCGGCGGAGCACTACACGAGCGTCGTCTTTTGGTACGGCCGCGACCGCGGGTGCCTGGCCCAGACCGACGCCCTTCACGTCGGTGACGCTGCGGACGAGCGCGCGCATCGCTACGTCGCGGTCGGCGCGTCCGACGTCGTTTCGCTCACCAGCCGTTACGAGCTCGGCGTCGACCATCTCGATGGACGCGAGATCTTCCCCCCGACGACGGACACCGGACGAACGATCGCGACCTCCTCCGAGATGACGCTGAAGATCGACCCGGCGAACCTCGGCGTCCTCCTACGGCGAAAGCTCGACTATGGGTTCGCCGATCAGCGCGCGGACGTCTTCGTCGCCGACGACTCGCCCGGGGCCGCGTTCGTGCACGCGGGCACCTGGTACGCCGCCGGCTCGAACCGGGTCGTGTTCGCGAACGCAGCGACCGAGACGGGCAGCCCGACGCCGATCGTCGAGGAGTCGAATCGACGATGGAAGGACGACGAGCTGCTCATCCGCAGGCAGCTCACGCAGGGTCGCAGCGCCATCCGCGTGCGCGTCGTCGTCGCGCCGGGCCGGCCGTGGACCGAGTTCCGCTACACGGCCTACGTCTGGAAGCCGTGACGCCGCGCCCGCCGCTCTTGACGGACGCCGTGCGCAGGGGGAGACATGACGCCATGACGACCGCCGCCGACGCTCGCTACGACATCCACCTCGACGACAAGTTCGGGCAGTCCACGTTGATCGACGTCGCCACGGAGGCGGCCGCGCACGACCCGTGGTTCAACCAGACGCTCACGACGGTGAACGACTGCGTCGTCCGACTCGGCGTCGTCCAGGGTGAATTCCACTGGCACAAACACGACGACGAGGACGAGTTTTTCTTCGTCCTCGAGGGTCGTCTGCTGCTCGACGTCGAAGGCAAAGGAACCATCACGCTCGAGCCCCATCGCGGCTACACGGTCCCGCGCGGCGTCGTTCACCGCACGCGCGCGCCGATGCGCACCGTGATGTTGATGGTCGAGGCCGCGAGCGTCGTCCCGACCGGCGATCCGAACGCCGGCTCGTAGACCTCAAAAGAGGAGCTTCGCGACTGCGCCCAGGCCTTCCTTCACGAGGCTACCACCGGGCACCATGCCGATCGCGGCGTTGAGCGCGCTCTTGGGATCGCCCTTCGCGAGCGCGCGCAGCCCCTCGACAGAGCTCGCGACCGATCCGAGGCCCGGGACCGCCGCGAGCGCGGCGTCGCTCGTGTCGCCGAGCGGGCTCTTGCCGATGAGACCTCCGAGGAGGCCACCCACTCCGCCCCCGCCCGCTCTCGCCTTGGGAGAGCCGCCGGTCGCGTCGAACGCCTTCTTCGTGCCGGGGAGGAGGTCCGACGTGTCGCCCGTGATCGTCGCCTTGCGGACGGCGTCGCACTGCGGGGGGCTCAGGAGGCTTCCGTAGTCGGGCCGCTCGCCGCGTTTGCACTTCTCCACGTCGGCGACGTACTTCGCGTTCGTCTCGCTCACCATCTGCCCGACGGACTTCTGGTTCTGCATGCGATCGACCTGCGAGAACATCGCGTCGACGCCGGCCTTGTACCGTGCCTCGTACTTCGCGTCGCCGTGCAGCTTCCTCATCATCGCCTCGTAGCGCGACTTCACTTCGGCGGCGGTGCCCTTCATGTTCGCCACGTAGTCGCGCGCCTCTTGCTCCGAGACGGTCGGCCGCACGGGAAACGCCTTCGCGGTCGACTCGGCGAGCGCATCGAGCGCGCGCGGGTTGCCGCCGTCGTTGATCACGGCCTGGTACGCAGCCAGCGTTCCCATCGACAACGCGGCGATCGTCTCGATGCGCCGCTCCCGCGCGAGCCACTTCGCCACGCGCGCGTAGTCCTGCGCGTTCATCTCCATCTCGAGCTGGCGACGTGTGCCGATCATCGCGGCGACGCGCAGCAGGGTCGTCATCGACGAGGTCTGCATCGCCGAGTTGGACTGCATGGTCACCATCGAGACGTTGAGGACGTTCTGGCGCAGGTCGCCGAGCTTCATCGCGTACTTTGCGCCTTGCTGCACCTCCTTCATCTCGGCGCGGCTCGCCTTTCCTTCGGCGAGCTTCCGCGAGAGTTGGGTGACGCGCGTCGTGTACGAGTCCTTCAGCTGCAAGAACTGCTCGTTCACCGGGTTCCCGTCCTGATCGAGGACCGGCTCGATGCGCAGCTGCAGCGGCGTCTTGCGGAGCGCGGTGAGGACCGTGCTCGCCGACTCGGGCGGCGGCTGCCCTGGCACCTGCGACTCCTGGCCGAGGGCGACGGCAAGCGCCTTGCGCAGGTCCTTTTCGAACCTGTCGAATTGCTCGTCCTCGACGTTGAACGTCTGTCCTTCTTGCGCGTCGGCAACCGCCTCCTGACGGCGGACCGCGGCCTTGTCTTGCTCGGGCACTTTGTACGTCGAGCCCTCGTGTGCGTCCCCTGTGGCGGCCGGCCGCGGCATCAAGGCGGCGCAGCCGGTCCCGCCGGCGGTGGCGAGGAGGACGAGGGCGAGGAGGGACGGGCGACGCGCTGCGAGGTTCATCGGTGGGTCCTACGCTGCGCGGGCCCTCACCTTCCCTCCGCCGCGTGATCGAGAAGGACAGGATCGACCTTCCCCCCGACCGCGCGCGCGGACGTCACGAGGCGGCGGAATGTTCTGCCTCCGGCGTTGGCCCGCATCGTGCTCACCCTCCCGACGTGGGCCCGATCACGCTTCGCCTCCGACGCCACGCGCTCTTCGCGATCATGCCCGTGGCGTTCGCCCTCCCGACGCTCGTCGCAGGCTGCGGCGCGTTCGACGCGAGCGATGAGCACGGCGACGACTCGGCGTCGCCCGCTCGCGAGGGCTTCGGCGAGGGCGAGGGGGAAAGTGCGGACGCCACGTCCGAGGCGCTCGGGCAAGGCGCCGCAGGGGAAGACACGGCCGACACGGCGTCGGTCGGCGGGCCCGTTCCGCTCCCCTCGCGCGCTGCCCACGACTTCGTCGACGTGCGCGGCGTCGGCGACTCCGCGTGGGCGACGTCCCACGATCACACGCCGATGTCGCCCGGCTTCGGCGCGGCAGTGCACCGATTCGATCCGTCCGGCAGATTCTACCGCGGCGATCTCTCCTTCATGAACTGGGAGTCCGTCGTCGGACCGTACTGCGCCACCTTCGCCACACCTCGACAGACGCCCGTCGACTTCGCCTTCATCTCCGACCCGCGGAACCTCGCGCAGGCGTACGCGCTCGGCTTCGATCTCATCGGCCTCTCCAACAACCACGCGCGTGATTGCACGAACTCGTCGCCGAACGGCGAAGCGGGCGAGCTCATGACCGTGCGTGAGATGTCGAAGATGGACGGCAACGCGTGGATCTGGAACGGCGTGGCGAAGACCGAAGCCGAGAGGACGCACGTCAAGGTGCGCGCCTTCACGATCAAAGGACGCGCCGTCCGCGTCGCGTTCGGGAGCATCTACTACGGCAAGGACGACTGCGGGCTGGCCGCTTGCCGCGGCGACGCGCCGACCGTCATGCACAACCTCCAGCACGCCGACGCCGATCTCCGCATCCTCGCGATGCACAGCGTCGACGCGGAGAACCAGGAGGAGGCCGCGCGCGCCGGCGCCGAGTTCGTGACGAAGTACGGCGGCGACGTGGTCTTCGGCCACGGACCGCACGTGTGGCGACCGGTGCGCATCTACCGCAAACCGAACGGTCGCCGCGGGGTGGTGTTCGAGAGCCTCGGCAACTTCCTCCACCCCGGCCTCGCGTGGAAGACCACGAACTTCATCGGTCGGGCGCTCTTTGCGAAGAACGACCTCTCCCTTCGCCAGATCCAGATCATTCCGATCGCCAACGAGGGGACGAGCGTCGTGCTCTCCGCGACGGATCCGGTCGCGGCGCTGCCGAACCTGCCCTGGAAACGGTCCGCGGCCATTCACGGCGCGTACGTCGACGTCCGGCGCTGAATTCCGTGACGCTCGCGGCGCTCCGCGACGAGCGCGACCTCCAGGGGCGAATACTCGGCGGAATGCAAGACGGGGTGCTCGTCCTCGATCGTGACGACGACGTCGTGGCTGGACGGGGCGCTGTACGGCGCGGCATGCTTGAGAGCGGTGGCGCGCCGGCGGTTCGTCTTGGTTGCGCTGGTCGCGGTGGTCGTCGCTGCTCTACCCGGATCTTCGTCGCACGTGCGGGCGGCGTCACTGCTCGCGCGTTTCTCGGTGCCCGATGGGCGACGCGCGCCGTGGCTCGCCGAGGTCGGGGGCCACGAGGTCGACGTCGTGCCGCTCGATCTCGACGCCCCGTCGGGTCCGACCCGCGCACGACTTTACCTGCCGCGGGACGTGTTCGGGGGACCGGGGCTCGTGGTGGTTCCAGGCGTGCACCGACTCGGCGTCGACGAGCCGCGCCTCCGCCGCTTCGCACGCGCCATCGCGTCGGCCGGGGTCGTCGTGATGACGCCCGAGATCCGCGAGCTCCTCGACTATCGCATCGACGTCCGCTCGATCGGCACGATCGGCGCGGCCGCGACGGACCTCGCCGGGCGGCTCCACCGTGATGCCGTCGGCGTGATGGGGATGTCGTTCGCTGGCGGTCTCTCTCTCCTCGCGGCGACCGACGCGCGATGGTCGCGGAGCATCGCCTTCGTGGTCGCGATCGGTGCCCACGACGATCTCGCGCGCGTCTCGCGCTTCTTCGTCACGAACGAGATCGCCGGCCCGGACGGAGCACGTCGGCCGATGCGCGCGCACGACTACGGCGTCCTCGTCCTCGTCTACGGCCATGCGGAGGACTTCTTCGCCGCCGAAGACGTGGCGGACGTCCGCGAGGCGCTCCGCGCGGCGTTGTGGGAAGAGCCGGCGCGAGCGAAGCAGCTCGCCGCGCGCCTGCGCCCCGAGGCGCGAGAGAAGGTGGAGAGGCTCCTCGCACACGACGACACCACGATTGCGACCGAGATCGCTCCGAAGCTCGCGTCTCCGCGGTACGCCGCGGCCATAGCGGAGGTGTCGCCCACCGGTCGCCTCCGATCGCTGCGGGTGCCGGTGTTCTTGCTTCACGGCGCCGGGGACAACGTGATCCCGCCCACCGAGACGGAGTGGCTCGCGCGCGAGCTGCCGGCGGCGTCGGTGCGCGCCGCGCTCGTCAGTGACGCCATACAGCACGTCGAGATCCACGGCGAGCCGACTGCGGGCGACCAGTGGGCGCTCGTCCACTTCATGGCGAGCGTGCTCGACGAAGTCGCACGCTGAGCGACACACGCGACGTAGACTCGCGGTCATGGACATCGCTTCGCCCGATCGACCCGTCCGTCGCGCTCGCCGAATCCTCGATCGCATCTTCGTTCGCGGCCGGGCTGTCGACTTCACGCTGGCCACGTCGCTCGCGGCGGCCTGTGCCATCGCGGTCGTGGCGGCTGTCGCGGGCGCATGCGGCGGCTCCGACGACGCAGGCACCAGCGCGGCCGACGGCGGGGGCGACGGCGGTATTGGCCCCAGGGACGGAGACCCGTCGGGCGAAGCCGCCTCCGATGGCGCGTCGGGCGAAGGCGCGACGCCCGCGAAGCCGCCGACGTTCGTGTTCGCCAAGCCCGCCACGCTCGGCGGAGCGATCGCGGCGCTCCCCGGCGGCGGATGGGTCGTGTTCGCGACCTACGTGCAGACCACCACCGTCGCGGGTCGAAGCCTGCCCGCAGCGGGTCGAGACGCGGCGCTCGTGAAGCTCGACGCGAGCGGAAACGAAGTGTGGGCAGTGCGCGTCTCCGGGACGGACGACGAGTGGCGCGACAGCGTCGCCGTCGACGGCGCCGGAAACATCTACGCGTCGGGCATCTCCTCGAGCGCCTCCGTCGACTTCGGCAACTCGGTGTCCGCGTCCCGCCTCGGCAGCACGAACGCGCAGTGGGCCTTCTACGCGAAATTCGACGGTGACGGCAAAGCGCAGTGGGCGCAAGGGCTCGGCGCGAAGCTCGGCATCGGCAGCGCGCGCATGGCGATGCGCGGGACGACCATCGCGCTCAGCGGGGTCTACTCCGAGCCCGATTTCGTCTACCCGACGAGCTCCGGGTTCGTGACCGCCGCGAACGGGGGCTTCGCCACGTACGTCGTGTCGGCGAGCGCCTCCGACGGCAATGTCGATTGGATCGAGCTCCTGACGACCGGCGGCGGCTCGAACGTCGCCGTCGACTCGACGGGCACCGTGATCGCCGCAGGCACGTTCGGCGGCGCGACGCTGAAGAACAAGTCGGGGGGCAACGTCGCCACCCCCGTCGGAACGACGTCGAACGGCTTCGTCCTCGCCCTCGGCGCGGCGGGCGCACAGAAGTGGGTGCGCGTGTTCTCGTCGCCCTCCGTGGCCACCTACGCACCCGACGTCGCGACCGACGGCGCAGGCCACCTCGTCGCGACGGGCGGCATCCTCGGACCGACCGACCTCGGAAAGGGCACTCGTACCCCCGTCGGCAAGAGCGACCCGTGGGTCGCCGCGTTCGATCCCGCGACCGGCACGACGACGTGGGACAAGGTCTTGGCGCAGAGCCTCGACGACGAAGGCATCGTGGCGCCGGCGATCGACGGCGCCGGCAACGTCGCGGTCGCCGTCGTCCTCGCGTCGGATCCCTCGCCGACGACGATCGATGGCATCGCGATGCCGACGACGAAGGGGATGTACGTCGCGAAGCTCGCCGTGAACGGGAACCTGAAGTGGATCGGAGCGCGCGGTTACTCGGGGTCGTCCGTCGCCCTCGGGGGCGAAATCGCAGCGAACGCGGCCGGCCAGGTCGCGATGACCGGTTCTTACAAGGGCGGCTCCGTCGATCTCGGCGGTGGCCCGATGCCCGATCCCGGCGCCGGCGGCTACGGCGAATTCTACTTCGCCCTCGGCGATCCCCCGCCGTGATCGAGCTCCGGGTAGTGGCGGAAGATGCCGTCCTCGTTGAAGGGGATGCGACGATCCGAGGCGAGGTACGCCGCGATCCGCGGTCGTGACGCGACGCGCGCGGCGAGCGTGCGCAACCGCCGTGTCTTCTTGGCCATGGCGCGCATCGTTCGCGGGAACGCGTAGTCGAGCCCCACGATGATCTGGAACATCGAAAGGTCCACGTACGACGCGCGCGCGCCGAGCAAGTAGGCGCCGCTGCTTCGCTCCAGGACGCGCTCGAAGTAGCCGAGGTACTTCGGAATGCGCGACGAGCGGAACTCCTCGGCGCGCCGCCGCGCTTCGCGCTTCTGGTCCTCGTAGTAGAGCGTGGGGCCCAGCGGATGGTGCGCATCGTGAGCCTCGAGCACGAGGTCCGCGAGGGTGAGCTGCAGTTGGTTCGCCGCCACGCGCGAAGCTTCGTTCGCCGCGACGAGTCCGTGGCGCGGCGCGAGCCAGGCGAGCACGTTCGCGGTCTGCGCGATGACGTGAGCGCCCGAACGAAGAAACGGCGGCGCGAACGGGGGCGGACCGGACTTCGGCCCGCGCTGCATCGTCGCGATCAACGCAGGGACACCGCCGCCCTTCGACGCCGGGAGGCGCGCGACGTCGACGTAGGGAACACCGGCGTCCTCGAGCGCGAGCCGGACGAACTCGCCCCGCCCTTGGATGTTCGGCCAGTAGTAGAGCTCGTAGGGTTTCATCGCGAGCTCGGTTCCTAGCGGGTCGAGACCGCGCCTGTCCACCGTTCGCGGGACGATGGATCACGATAGGCTGCGCGGCGCGATGACCGTCCCCGCATCGAACCCGCGCCCGCTCGTGTTGCAGGGCGCCCGCGTCATCGCCTACCGCATCTTCGACGTCGCCGATGCCATCGCGCTCGATCGCGCCGGCGCGCGCCTCCGCAGCCAACGACGCACGCGCTTGCAGCGCGAAGGCGCCGAGGCGCTCGTGTTCGCGGTCGCCCCCCTCGACACACCGTGTGACGCCGTCACCCTCGATCTGCCGCGCACGAAGCAGCGCCTGACGCCGCGCGTGTCCGCGCGCCTCTTCGATTACGGAGCGATCTCGGTGCGGTTCGAGTTCGATTTCCCGGGCGACGTCGCGATCGAGGGCCTCCTGCCGTTGTGCGACGAGCTGTACGACGCGCCCGTCCTCGAGGCCGAAGGACGACGCCTGGTCGAGCGACTCGTCGCGACGCTCGGCGACGCCGCGAGCGGCAGCCACTCGTGGGAGGAGGTGGAGACGTACACGATCGTCTTCGCGACCCGCGTCGTCGGAACGAGCTGCGCCGACCTGCGCAAAGATGCGCGGGTCGCGCGACTCCTCCTGGGTGAAACGAACGCGCGTCGCCTGGCCGAGCCCGAGGCCCTCGACGTCCTGGCGACGTCGTTGAGCTACTTCGACGACGACCTCGCCGTCGTCGACTGGAACAGTGCCTTCGTCGTCGAGCCGAGTGGCTCGATGGACGTGCCGGACGTCCTCGAGTTCGCGACCGCGCAGCTCCTCGAGCTGCGTTACTACGATCGGCTCCTCGACCTCGAGCTCGGCCGAATTTACGACCGCTTCATGCGCGCGCGCCAGAGCTGGGCGATCGCGCTCGTTCGAAGCCCCTATGGGCGCCTCGCGCGCGACGTGCTCCGCCGCTTCATCGAGCTCACAGAGTTCACCGAGCGAGTCGACAACGCGGTCAAGATCATCGGCGACTTCTTCCTCGCGCGCGTCTACGACGCTGCGGTGCGACGGTTCCGGATCCCGGGGTGGCGCCGCAGCATCGACGAGAAGCAGGCGCTCGTCGCGCGCGCCTACGATCTCCTCAAGGGGGAGGTCGAGATCCAGCGGAGCACGCTGCTCGAGGTGATCGTGGTGCTGCTCATCCTCATCGAGGTCGTGAGCGCGTGGCGGGCGCGTTGAAGGTGCTCTCGAGCCGTGGGACGCTGTGGACGTGAGCGTGGGAGGATCGCCCTCGTCGCCGCCGCCGTCGGTTCGTCGTCGGCCGCCGCTGCCACTCTGGCCGGTCGCAGCGGTGTTGCTCCTCCTCGCCGGGGGCACGCTGGCCTACCTCGTCACGGGTAGGCCCCCCGCGCCCGCACCCACCGGAGGGCCGACGGTGTCGGTGCGCCCGACGACCACGCTGCTCGTCGCGGTGCGTGACATCGCGCGCCTCGAGAGCACCGAAGTCCAAGTCGAGAAGGTGATCGACCTCACCGACACGCAGAGCCACTTCTTCGGTCTCGTCGAAGCGAAGGACGCGCTCCTCCTCGTCGCCGTGGGCGAGGCAACGATCGGCGTGGAGCTCGGAAAGCTCGGCGACGACGACGTCTCGATGGATCCGAAGACGAAGGTGGCGCGGTTTCGCCTGCCGCGGCCCGACGTTCTCTCCTCACGCCTCGACGAGAACCGAACCTACGTCTACACGCGCTCGACGGGCCTCCTCGCGCGCCGCAACGAGCAGCTCGAAACGCGCGCGCGCCAGGAGGCCGTGGCCGCGATCGAACGGACGGCGCGCTCCCCCGAGACGATCGAGCGCGCGCGCGTGCAGTCGGAGCGTCAACTGCGCGCGCTCGCGACGGCGCTCGGCGCGTCGGACGTCACGTTCGAGTGGCACTGACCAGCGCCGCGCGCGCTCTTGGCTCGCGGACTCTCTCTGCGAGCAGGGCCGAGGTACTCGATCGCGTCCTCGGGAAGCCGCCGCATTTCCGCGGGCGCGAGTCGAGCCCCCTCGACCGCGTGCGCGACGAACACATTCTGGTTCAGAAAGTACGGTATTCGCGAGCACTCCGACGGGGAGTAGCCCATATCGAGCAGCATCGCAGCGAGGCCGATGCCGACGTTGCACATCAGCCCCTTGCGCTCGAGGACGACTGCGTTGAGCTGCTCCTGCAGTCGCCAAAAAGGCTTCGCCGCGAAGCCGCGAACGCGTGCCTCGCGCTGGAGAGCGTCCATGCGCTCGTCCGTGCGCCGCAGTGGGACGCCATAGCCATAGAGGCGCCTGCCCTTTTCGCCGACGAAGTCCCGCAATGCCGCCCGGCCCATTTCCTCGCGATCGCCGCACCGTTCCAAGGCAGCACGCGCGTCGAGGAGCATCTGTGCCGCGTAACCGATGATCCACGGCCCCATCGTCGTACCTTCGAGCGCGAACTGGGCCGCGCCGAAAGCCGCTAGCGTGCCGCCATAGGAAGCCACGAGGCGCGTCATCTTCAAGGGCCAGATGCGCGCGTCGGCGGAGTTGATGATGCAGGCAATCAGGTCCAAGAGCTCGCGCTCTTCGCGCGTCGCTCGGCGGCCGGTGCACGCGAGAGCGAACAACCCCGTCATGGTCTCGTTGCCCGCCAGCTCGGAGAGCGCGCCGTGACCGAAGTAGCGGTTGTCGCCGTTGCAGCTCATCGCGACGCGTGTCTGGATTGCCTTCATGCGTTCTCCACGTACTGCTGCGGGGGCAGGTTCATCGGATATTCGCGGTAGGTGTTCGGCTTGACGGCAAACGCCTCGCCCAGCGCGGCGCCGAGTCCCGCATAGACCAGAGCGCTCTGGATTTGGTCGGCGCGCCGAACGCCCGCCGCGTGGAAGACGGCGAGGATGGCTGCATCGCGCCCGATCTCACGGCGGAGCACCGCGAGGTCACCAGAGGCGTCGTCGACCAGTGCGCGTAGCCGAGCTACGGCGGCACGTTCCTGTTCGCCCTTCGCGAGAACATTCCGGGGCAGCGCCGCGTCACTGTCGCCGGCATCGAGCCACGCGATGAATGCCGTATGCTCGCGCACGAGATAGCGCGCGGCTTCCGCGAGCCCGACACACGCCGTCGCGATGACCGCGCTGTCCGAACCACTGCAGATGCGCGCCAGCATGGCCGCATGGGTCGCCGCCTCGCCTGGCGACACGGCGCTGGCGAAACCGAGGGCGATCCCCAATCGCCGCGATTGGATGTCGCTCGGCAGTTCGCCCGTGATCGCGAGGAAGAAGGTCTCGTGCGGTCGATAGTTGGCCGCCAGATCCACCTCGACGTCGTAACCGCACATCCGCGGCGACGGACCGGGTTGGACGACTCGACCCACGAGTCGCTCCGGCCACTCGACGGTTTCGAACGGACCCGTCAGCTCCTTCGCAGCGATGCGCGAAGACGAAACCGGTGCGCTCATTTGTCGATGAACCCCGCGAGTGACTTGGCGCGCTCGCCCATGGGACAAGGCACGTTCCCGTCCACGCGCACCTCGATGAGCGCTGGCCCTCCGAAACGGAGCGCGCGCTGCACCGCAACCTGGATCTGACCCGGCGCGTCGACCACCTCGGCGTGCACGCCCATGGAGCGCGCGAGGGCCGCCACGTCGAGCTTCCGACGCAGCTTTGCCGTAGGTAGGCCGCGACCGTTGTTCAGGAGCTTGCTGCAATGCCACGTGATGCCGTGCATGTTGTTGTTTTCGACGATCCAGATCACCGGGACGTCGTGCTCCGCCGCCGTGAGCAGCTCCATGCCGTTCATCGTGAAGCAGCCGTCACCTACGATGGCGAAGACGGGCCGTTGCGGATTCGCGAGCGCCGCACCGATCGGAGCGACGACTCCATGGCCCATCGAGCCGAAGCCCATGTTGATCACGAAGCGCTGCCCCTTTCGGATGCAGATGTCGTGAATGTTGAAGAGCATGTGCCCGCCGATGTCCGAAAACACGACGGCGTCGTCCGGCAAGACCTCCTGAAGGTCGACTCGCCAGCGCTGTGGGGTCACCGGCGTGGCCTCGCTCGCGCGCGCGGCGACATCGTCGTGACGCTGATGCCCACGCCGCGGAAGAGGCGCTAGCGCCCAGCTCGACTTGGGGTAGGAGCCCTCCCGGATGCGACGGTGCATGTGGTAGACGAGCTCGACGAGAATGCTTTGCGCGTCTCCGACGAGCGGAACGTCGACGGGATAGTTCCTTCCGATGCGATCGGGATCGATGTCGAGCTGGATCAGCGCACGTGAAGGCATCAGGCGCGGGGTCCAGTTCATCGTGCTCGTCTCGCTCAAGGAGGCGCCCACCGTGAAGAGCACGTCGACATTTTCGCCGAGGACCGTCTCTCGCGCGTCAGCGTGACCCGCCACGCCGAGGACGCCGAGTGAAAACGGGTCGTCCTCGGGGAAGACACCTTTTGCCTTCGGCGTCGTCGCGACACGCGCGGGCAAAAGATCGACGAGAGCCTTCAGCTGTTGTTCCGCGCCGCCCACGGCGACGCCGGACCCCGCGAGGATGACCGGGTGACGCGCGGCGAGGAGTAGGTCGCCGGCGCGCTGGACGGCCGCACGATCGAACGTGCGCGTCTCGGGCCGATACGTGCTGGGGTCCGCCCAACGATGCTCGACTCGCGCACTCTTCTCCCACAGGTCGACCGGAATGTTGAGATGCACGGGCCCCGGGCGACCGGTGAGCGCCAAACGCAATGCACGACGAAGGTGATGCGTCATGCTCTCCGCCGTCGTCACCATCGCGGAATACTTCGTGACCGGCCGGAACATTTCGACGATGTCGATGTCCTCGCGCGTGGTCTCCTGCGCGGCGCCTTTACCCAGGGCGTGCGATGCAGCCTGGCCCGTGATCACGAGCATCGGCACGCCATCGGCGAAGGCACACGCCACCCCCGTCATCAGGTTCGTGGCGCCCGGACCCGACGTTGCCGCGCAGACGGCCAGCTTGCCGGACGTGCGCGCGTAACCGTCCGCCATGAAGGCTGCCCCCTCCTCGTGCTTCGTGTGGACGAGTTCGAGCTCGTCATCGGCCTCGACCGTTGCGAAAAACGGATACAGAAGGCCTCCGACGATTCCGAAGACGACGCGAACACCTTCCGCCTTCAGATACTGGACGAAGATGTCGACGACGCGTGCGCTCGGCTGGGGCTGTATGCGGGGAAGGAGCTCGATGACGGCGGCTGTCATGCCCCCGCTTTACGGATCTTCACCACGTTACTTAAGGGCCCTTCGACTCTTTCGGCTCTCGTCGCCGGGATCCCGCTGGGGCCACGCGTAGCCATCGCCTGGGGCAGGTAGACCCAGAAGGTCGTTCCGCGGCCGATCTTCGACATGACCTCCAACCGGCCGCCGATGCGGTCGAGAAGCTGAACCACGACGCTGAGGCCGACACCCCAGCTGTTCTTGGCGCGAAGTGTCGGATCCGACCCGCCGGGCTGAAAGATGCGCTCGATGAGGTGCTCCTCCATGCCGCGCCCGGTGTCGGAGACCTTCAGGACCAAAAAGCCCGGAACGCCGTCGAGCTCGATGACGATGCTGCCGCGCTCGGTGTACTTCGCGGCGTTCGAGATGATGTTGTCGATGATCCGATCGAGAACGAGCGTGTCGATCTCTATCGACGCCGGCGCCTCGCGCGTGTTGAAGACCGTAGGGCGGATCGGTCGGCCGTAGGCGAGAGCGGTGATGCGCCTGCGGACTTGCTCGACGAGAATCGGGACGTCCACGCGCTGCGGGGTCAGCTGAAGCGCCGAGCGCTGAGCCGTCGTGAGATCTCGGATCCCGTTCAACATGAGGGTCATCTTCGCGACGGCTGCCTCGAGATCGCCGACGAGGCCGGGGCCTTCCTTGCCGAGGACCTCCACGTACTCGTCGCGCAAAAGGTCCGCTGCCATCTTGATGACCGAAAGGGGACTCTTGAGGTCGTGGGCGGCGCCGAGGAAGTGGCTGGTCCTCTCTTCCTGCGTATCTTCCAGTCGTCGGGTGATCGCGTCGATCGTGCGGTCCCGCTCGGCGGCCTCTTCTTCGAGCATGCGGGTCCAGTTCTTCTCGCGCGAATGCAGCTCCACGAGCTCGCGGCGCGCAGCGGCATCGTTGTCGGCGATGTTGCGTAGAGCCGACATCACCTCCTCTCGCGTCGCTTTGTTCAGACGATCGGCGCGACGGAATTCGAGGAAGTAGCCGATCAACGCGCCTATGAGGGCGAACGTCAGCGCGACGAGCAGGCGGTCCGCGACGATGTGGGCAGCCGACAAACCGAACGACAAGGCCACGCCGAGGAACGCGCCGACGATCACCGGAAACCGGCGTTCGTAGTCGTACCAGCGAAAATGAATCTCGCAGGTCGCGTCACCGTGAGCGATGCACGCGTCCTCGCGGACCATCGCGGGTGGGAGTCCCCACATCGTCGTCAGGGCGGCAGACTGCTCCTGGCGCAGCACGCACGTGAGTCGGCTCAGTGACGGCGCATCTTTGATGCGGAGATGAATCGCCGTCGGCCCTTCGGCTTTCAGCTCCGGAACGCCCACCGTCGAGACCAGGCGATACATCTTCGCTGCTTGCGAAAACACCATGAACGGCGACGTGGCCCAGAGAACGTAACGAAGAGGCCCGTACGCTTCCTTCATCCGATAGGTGCAAGCGGTCCTGTAGGTGCGTTCGTCGCCGACCGTCTCACGGATCGCCGCCAGGATCGCCTCCAATGTCGAGGCAGAGACCCAGTGACTCGTTTCCTCGAAGTGGCGAGGCTCGACCTCGTGCGGGGCACCGATCGCCGCCAGCACGTCCTTGCCATGGTGGTCGACGATGTACTGACTCAGCGGCCAGGCAATGCGAAGGTTGTAGCCAGCATGCGACGGTGCCTTGCCGCGCTCGTCGGCGGATTCGGCGCGCGCGCGCACCGGCGCTCCCGAGGCTTCCGGCGGGGGCTGGGCGGAGCGATCGCTCGACGACTCAGGCGTCTCGACGAGCCGGACGGGAGGCATCGATGGGCTGGATTTCATCGCTTCGTCCGACCGCTCTGTACGCCCGTCCCAGAGTACGGCCGTGCTTTGCTGGTGTGAAGAAGACGACGGTGCCCTCGAGGCGAAAGAACGGCCTCGATTCGCGTAACGGCGACGAATGTGACGAACGCCCTTAAGTTCGGCAGGAACCTTCCGTAAGCGAGGGCCTCAACAACGAGCGTCGCGACGTTGGGCGTGCAGCAAGGTCGGATGCACACGGGAGGATTGATCGATGGGCCTCGTCACCGAAGACACGAACGTATTCGCCGAGCTGTTGAACCCTGCGGTGTTGACCAATCCGTATCCATTTTATGCCGACTTGCGCGGACATTTCCCGGTCTTCCGCAGTAAGGCGATGCCCGCGTTGTTCTTCACGCGCCACACCGACCTGCAGAACATCTTCAAGGACAACCGGTTTTCGAATCGATGGGTGGACTACTTTCGCATGGGACGCCCGCTCGACCCTTCCGAGCAGGCCGTCACCACTCGAATCCTCGATTTTTTTCGAATGTGGATGCAGGCCAACGACGAGCCGCAGCACTCACGGATCCGTGGCCTCGTGCATCAGGCGTTCACGCCGCGATCCATCGCCGAAATGAAGACGCGCATCGAGGCGACGGCCCATCACCTGCTGGACCAGGTCATCGACCACGGCAGGATGGATCTGCTTCGTGATTTTGCCAGACCGCTGCCGGCCAACGTCATGGCGGACATGCTGGGCCTGCCCGAGGACAACCGCGAGCAGTTCGTGCGCGGCTCCGAGGCCGTCATGGCGTTTCTCGGAATGGTCGCGCCGGCGCCCGGTCAACTCGAAGCCATCGAGACCGAGCTGAACGCGCTCGTCACGATGCTGGGGGAAGTCGTACGCAAACGGCGAGAGTTGCCGACGAACGACTTGATCTCTGCCATGATCGCCGTGCGCGAGACGGCCGACCGTTTGAGCGACGCGGAGGTCGTCACGAACTGCATCGTCCTCCTCGCCGCAGGACACGAGTCCACCACGAACCTCATCGCAAATGGGCTGGTCGCGTTGTTGAAGCATCCGGACGAGCTCACGAAACTGACGCACGACAGCGAGCTCATGGGCTCGGCCGTCGAAGAGATGCTTCGGTATGACACGCCCGCGCAATGGGTGCCGAGGGTCGCGCGCACGTCCTTCGAGTACGGCGGCGTCAAGCTATCCGAAGGCGACTTCGTCTGGCTCGGTATCGGCGCCGCGAACCGCGATCCCGATCAATTTTCGAATCCGGATCGCTTCGACGTCGCCCGCGTGCAGGAGCGTGGCTTGAGTTTCGGGCGGGGGCCACACTTTTGTCTGGGCGCGGCGCTGGCGCGGCTCGAGGCCGAGGTCGCGTTTCGCGTTCTTCTCGGACGGGTGCGCGACATTCGGCTCGAAGCCGACGTGCTGCACTACATTCCGAATTTCACGCTGCGAGCGTTGACCGAACTGCCGATCGCTTTCCAACGGCGGCACGAAGGCGCAACGCGATAGCGTCGAACGCGAGACTGCGCACGGGAGCGGCTTCAGCGGCGGGGGCCGCTCCCGGTATCCACGCGGCCGTAGCTGTAGGTGATTTCGCGCAGGAACGCGCCTCGCGTGTCGATCCCTCGCATCCGAAGGTGGGCTGGCTCCCCGAGCTGCACGACCTCCGCCGGATACACCCCGGAGTCCGCTGCGCCGAGCTCGATCGCCTCGCCGCGGGCCGGCGCGCGCCCGATCAGGACACCGCACTTGGAGCGCGCCGCGCAACCGGTCACGATGACGAGCTCCTCGTTCGCGACGGGGTGCCACGTCCACGATTGCGCGATCACGAACGGCGCGCCCCAGCGCTTCTCCGCGAACGGCACCAAACCGGCGGAGAGCGACGCCATCGTCGGCGGGTGCTCGAGCGCAGCGCGCGGGGTGACCACGAGATCGTTCTCGCGAGCGTTGCGCGCCCCGGCGCAGCAACGGAAGCCCATCGTCGCGTTCTTGGCGGTCGGCGCGCGCCCGAGGGCGTTCGCGCAACGGCCGACGAGCTCGCCCGCGACTGCATTGCCGCCACGCAGGACGCCGAGATCGCGGTTCCCGCTCGCGCCGCGGTTCCACGGGCTGTCCGTCCACTCCCACACGCCGCCGTGCATGTCGGCGACGCCGAACGCGCTCTTGCAGGCGACGCGCTCCGCCGTCGGCCGTCGCGCCGCCTGCTCGAGCGACACGCCCGTGCCGCAGACGTCCGCGCGGTACGTATCGCCGTATTCGTACGTGGTGCTCTCCGGCCCCTTGCACGCGCGCTCCCACTCGAACTCGGTGCACAGCCGCTTGCCTTTCGCGTCGCACGCCTTTCGCGCGTCGTCGCGCGTCACGTTGGACGTCGGGATCGCGCCCGCCTCGTTCGGGTACGGATAGCGATCGATGTAGAAGCCGCCGAGCGCTATCGGCGTTCCCGGCAGCTCCTCGTCGGCGATGCGCGGCGTGCTTTCCGGCGGCGTCCCCGCGCGGACCGTTCCGGGCGGGATCCACACCATGTCCGCGGCGACGGCGGCGGTCACCCCACCCGACACCGCGTCGGGCACCGCATGACCGGCGGCGTCGTACAGGCCCTGAGCCGAATTTCCGGGGCGATTCGCGACTGCGGCGCCCTCGTCGGAGCGACGCTTTCCGCAGCTCGCGACCGCCGCCGCGAGAAGAACCACGAGAACGACGCGCCCGAGCGGACAGAGCGAGCGACACCGGCGCGCGCCGTCCACGGCGCTCACTCGCCCTTCTCGGTCGCCCCTTCGCGGAGCCCGAGCTCCTTCATCTTGAGCTGCAGGCCCTTGCGCGAGATCTTGAGAAGGCGTGCTGCGTGGGTGACGTTGCCGCCGGTCTGCATGAGCGCGCGGCTCACGAGATCGCGCTCGAGGCGACTCATCGCGACCTTCACTTGCTCCTTGAGGCCACCCTCGCCGGGCGGCGTGGACGGCGTCGATGCCGTCGGCGGCACGGAAGCCGTCGCTGGCGGCGGCGCGGCGGACCCGTAGGCCCCACCGTGCGCCGGCGGCGGAATAGAGCCAGGGCTCGCGTGGACGCCCGTGATGGCGCCCGCGAGTCCTGGGACGTGGTCGGGCGGGGGCACCGTCATGCCGCGGAGCTCGGGAGGAAGATCCTGCGCGCGCAGGCGCGGCGCGTCGCAGAAGAGGACGGCGCGCTCGACGACGTTCTCGAGCTCGCGGATGTTCCCGGGCCACCCGTACGACGTGAGGAGATCGAGCGCATCGGCATCGACGCCGCTCACGTGCTTCTTCAATCGATCGTTGAACTTCGCGAGGAAGTGCTCGACGAGGAGCGGCACGTCCGTCTTCCGCTCGCGCAGCGGGGGCAATCGGATCCCGACGACGTTGAGGCGGTAGAACAGATCCTTGCGGAACGTCCCGCTCGCGATGAGACGCTCGAGATCGCGGTTCGTCGCCGCGACGAGCCGCACGTCGACGCGGATCGTCTTGATGCCGCCGACCCGCTCGAACTCGCTCTCCTGCAGCGCGCGCAGCAGCTTCACCTGCATCTCGACCGGGATCTCGCCGATCTCGTCGAGGAACAGCGTGCCTCCGTTCGCCAGCTCGAAGCGCCCGGGCTTGCTCGACACCGCGCCGGTGAAGGCGCCGCGCTCGTAGCCGAAAAGCTCGCTCTCGATGAGCTCCTTCGGGATCGCCGCGCAGTTCACCTTGATGAAGGGTTTGTCCTTGCGCGACGAGTGGTCGTGGAGCGCGCGCGCGACGAGCTCCTTGCCAGTGCCGCTCTCGCCGGTGATGAGCACCGTCGTCGGCGTGTCGGCGACGCGCTCGAGGACGGCGTAGAGCTCCGTCAGCTCCGGCGAGTTGCCGATGATGCCGAAGCGCGCGCCCGGGATCCCGGCCGCGCCCGCGGTCGACGCGTCGCGCGACGCCTCGTGCCCACCGAGCTCGCGCGTTTTCAACGCCTTCGCGACGACCTGGCGGACCTCGTCCTTGTCGAACGGCTTCGTGAGGTAGTCGAACGCGCCCGTCTTCAGCGCCTCGACCGCGGTGTCGACCGTGCCGTGCGCGGTGATCATCACGACGGGCAGGTCGGGGTCCTCGCGAAGCGCCTCGCGGAGCAGCGTCATGCCGTCGACCTTCGGCATCTTCAGATCGGTGACGACGAGGTCGACGTGATTCTCGCGCAGGATGGTCAGGCCCTGCTCGCCGTCCTCGGCGGTGAGGACGTCGTAGCCGTCGCGCGACAGCTGCGCAGCGAGGATTTTCCGCAGGTTCGGCTCGTCGTCGACGATGAGGACCTGCTTCTTCTCGGGAAGCATGTCGGCGCCGAGTGTATCAGCTCTCGGTGAACACCACTCAAAGCGACGCTTCGTAGAGCTTCGCCAGATCGTCGCGCGTGGTCGGACGCGGGTTGCTGCGATGGCACGCGTCCTCCGCCGCCTTGTCGGCGAGCTTGGGCACGTCCGCCTTCGTCACGCCTTCCTTCCCGAGCCCGTCGGGGAGGCCGATGCGCTGACGAAGCGCGCGTAGTGCGGCGCTGCACGTCTTCGCGTTCGCGTCGAGGATGCGCCGCACGCGGTCGAGGCGATCGGCGACGACGGCCTCGTTGAACTCGACGACCGCAGGCAGACAGAGCGCGTTCGACAGCCCGTGGTGGAGCCCCTTCTCGCTCGAGAGCGGGTGCGCGAGGGAGTGGCACGCGCCGAGCCCCTTCTGGAACGCGACGGCGCCCATCATCGCGGCCTTCATCATGTCACCGCGCGCGACGAGATCGTCCCCCGCTTCGACCGCACGCGCGAGCGACTTCGCGCACAGCTCGAGCCCACCGATCGCGATCGCGTCGGCCATCGGGTGATCGCCGAGTGAGCAGTAAGCCTCGAGGCAGTGCGTGAGCGCGTCGAACCCGGTCGCAGCGGTCACGCGCGGTGGCATCGTCCGCGTGAGCTCGGGATCGAGGATGGCGGCCTTCGCGAGGAGGTGGGGGCTGAAGATGACCGTCTTGCGCCCGGTCGCAGCGAGCGTGACCACCCCGGAGCGGCCGACCTCGCTGCCGGTGCCGGCCGTGGTCGGGACGTTGATGGTGGGGGGCACGTTCGAACCGATGAAGCGGTCGCCGCCCGTCGCGTCGTCGTAGTCGGCGAGCGGGCGCTCGTGGGTGGTCTTGAGGGCGATGAGCTTCCCCGTGTCGAGCGGCGAACCGCCTCCGACGGACACGACGCAGTCGGCCTTGTGCGCCTGGTACGCGGCGACGCCGTCGAACACGTTCTGCTCGACCGGGTTCGGATCCACGCGATCGAACACGACGCTGCGCAGGCCCGCGGCCTCGAGCACCTTGGTCACGCGATCGGCGATGCCCGCCTTCACGACGCCGGCGTCGCAGACGACGAGCGGGCGTTTCGCGCCGACGCGTTTCACGTGATCGGGGAGCGCGGCGACGGCGCCGACGCCGAAGACGATCGTCGTCGGGAAGCTCCAGGTGACGGTGCTCATGGGCGCGAGCTTACCGCATCGAGGCAAGCGTCGCCGGATGGCGCGCGACGAGCCGCATCGCGCGCGCGAGGAGCGTCTTGCCCGGCTCGACCTTGTGCCACGTCGACGCGCCGCTGGGGTGCGGCAGTGCGATCACGTCCACGTCGACCCCGTGGTAAGCGAGGCGCTTCTGCGTGCCGACGACGTCGGCGAGCTTGAGGTCCGCCGCGGCGCCGCCGAGCACCTCGGCGATGGCGAGCGTGCCGACCGGGATTACGAGCTCCGGGCGGAGCGCGTGCGTTTCGCGCTCGAGGAACGGACGGCAGCGGGCGACCTCGTCGCGATCGGGCCGCCGATCGCCGCCGCCGGGCGCCTTGCCCGGGAAGCAGCGCGCGACCGCCGCCATGTAGATGCGCTCGCGGAACGCCGCTTCGTCGAGACCGGTTGCCTCCTCGAACCAGCGGAAGAGCGTTTTGCCGGCCGTCCACGCGAAGGGGCGCCCGAAAGATCCCTCGCGCGGCCCGGGGGCCTGCCCGACGAGGAAGACGCGGCTCACGACCGGCGGTCCGTGGACGACGGGACCGATCATCTTCGGACACGCACGACACGCGTCGAGGTCGCGATGGATCTGCTGCAGGGTTCGCCGGATGATGGCCGTCACGATGACCCGTGAGCAGAGTAGCGCAGCGAGGCGAGTTGCGTGGCTCGCGGGTCTGGCGAGCTGGACGTCGCTCGGGTGCGCATCGCGGACACGCGAGGTGCTCGTGCGCGAGCCCGCCGCCGTGGCCGTCCTCGTCGACGACCAAGGAGCGCTCCCGGGCGCGACACCGCACGAGGCCCTTCCGGCAGGCGCAACGTCGCGGGACGAGGTCGTGTTTCAGCAGGAGAACCCGTTTCTCGCCGACGACGAGGTCCATGCGGTGCGGCGCGGGGACGGGAGCGTCGTGCTCGAATGCCGACCGTGCTCGAGGTGGCCGAGCATCGGCGCGGTTTCGCTCGTCGAGGCGT
>JADMIO010871493.1_pt1 | contig 34704 bp, 36 predicted proteins | sample 8958161 | NCBI WGS metagenome assembly JADMIO01 (sample SAMN16585339, study PRJNA669376) | soil metagenome | isolation source: Crop rotation soil | place: USA: Cullars Rotation, Alabama | collected 2011
GGAGCTGCGCGCCACACCCTCGCCCTTGTGATACATGACACCGACAATGTTCTGGGCCTTGGCATTGCCGCCCTGCGCCAGCGGCCGGATCAGCTTCATGGCCGGAACGTAGTCGCCGCGGTTGTAGGCGACCATGCCGTCCTCCCAGGGGCCAGCCTGCACGCCGGTCGCACCCAGAAGCACGCATATCACCGTCAGCGCCGGTATCTTGCGCATTGGCCCTCATCCCTGCCGTTTCGCAAGCCGATTTCTACCCTGCCGGCGCAACCCACGCCACGGGGAATCGGGGGTTGGACGGATGAGCGAAATTCGTTACTAGTGGCGCGCCAGGCGTAAAGGGTGTCGGGGACTGGGAATGACCTATTGTTGTGGAATTCTGGTGCGCGACGGCCTCGTGATGATCGCGGACACCCGGACCAATGCCGGTCTCGACAACGTCTCGACTTTCCGCAAGCTGCATATTTTCGCACAACCCGGTGAGCGCATCATGGCGATCGCCTCGGCCGGCAACCTCGCCATCAGCCAGTCGGTGCTGTCGACGCTGACCGAAGGCGTCGAGAACCCCGATACCGGCGAACTTGAGACGCTGATGAATGCGCCGACCATGTTCCAGGCCGCCCAGCGCATCGGCCGCGCCATCCGCCTCGTCCATGCCACCGAAGGTCCGGCGCTGCGTTCCGAAGACGTCAGCTTCGACGTCTCCTTCCTGTTCGGCGGCCAGATCAAGGGCTCGCGGATGCGGCTGTTCATGATCTACACCGCCGGCAATTTCATCGAATGCACCACCGACACGCCATACCTGCAGATCGGCGAACACAAATACGGCAAGCCGGTGCTCGACCGCGCCATGCATTACGACGTCGAGCTCTATGAGGCGCTGAAGACCGGCCTGATCTCGATGGATTCGACCATGCGCTCCAACCTCGGCGTTGGACTTCCGATCGACGTGCTGGTGGTGCGCGCAGACGCCTGCGCGGCCGACCTCAATCATCGCATCGAGGCGGGCGAGCCGTATTTTCACGATTTGCGATCGCGCTGGTCGGCAGCCCTGCGCGCGGCGCACCAGAACATCCCGCGACCGCCTTACAAGAACGAAGCAGAAGCAAAGAAATAACAGGGGAGAGACATGGCCGAGGCAAACGAGAAGATCGCGATCGTCACCGGCGCTGGCACCGGCGTGGGCCGCGCAGCGTCACTGGCGCTGATGAACGCCGGCTACACCGTCGTGCTGGCGGGCCGCCGCGTGGAAATGCTGGAAGAAACCAAGAAGCTCGGCGACAACATCGGCAAGAGCATGTGCGTCTCCGCCGACATGACGAGCCCCTCCTCGATCGCTTCGCTGTTCGACAAGGTGAAGCAGACCTACGGCCGGCTCGACGTGCTCTTCAACAATGCCGGCATGGGCGCGCCGCCGGTCAATTTCGAAGACCTGACCCTCGAGCAGTGGCAGGCGGTGGTGAATACCAACCTCACCGGCCCCTTCCTGTGCACGCAGCACGCCTTCCGCATCATGAAGGACCAGAAGCCGATGGGCGGCCGCATCATCAACAACGGCTCGATCTCGGCGCACGCGCCGCGGCCGTATTCGTCGGCCTATACCTCGACCAAGCACGGCATCACCGGTCTGACCAAGTCGAGCAATCTCGACGGCCGCAAATACGACATCGCCGTCGGCCAGGTCGACATCGGCAATGCCGCAACGCCCATGACGGATCGCATGGTCAACGGCCCCGGCGTGATGCAGCCCGACGGCCGGATGATCCACGAGCCGCGCATGGATGCGAAAGCGGTCGGCGATGCCGTGGCCTACATGGCCGGGCTGCCGCTCGACGCCAACGTGCTGTTCATGACTGTGATGGCGACCAAGATGCCGTTCGTCGGCCGCGGCTGACGATCGTCGCCTTAGGGGGAACGGCGCGCGCAGCAGTCAATTCCTCATCCTGAGGAGCGCGCAACAGCGCGCGTCTCGAAGGACAGAGGCCGAGCTGCATGATCGAGGCCTTCATGGTTCGAGACGCCCGCGCCGCGGGCTCCTCACCATGAGGATGAGTGAAAGTCGCGCTATCCGACGCGGCGGGTTGCGTCCGGCTTTTCGCTTGACGGCGTTTCCGTTGCATCCACCTTCACGGCTTTCGCCGGCCGTTTGCCGAGGAATGGATGCAGCGGTTCGCGCGGGCTGGCGCTGACGTCATAACTGAGGAACGACAGCAGCAACTGGAAGCCAATCAGGAAAGTCAGCGCCGCGATCATGATGGTGCCGGTCGGCACCAGCTGGTCGGGCGCGGCCGCCCACCAGTGATAGAGCCCGAACACAAGGCCAAAGCCGAACAGCGCCGCACCTGCGACGAGCTGGATCGAGGCGAGCGACACGTCGCGGAAGAAGTAGCGATAGAGCACGCGGCGCACGGTGTTACGCAGGTGGCCGGCAAGGAACGGCGCCAGTTCGTGCGAGATCTTCAGATTGGAAACCTCGTTGCCGTAATGCGCGCGCATCGGAAATTCGACGACCTTGGCGCGGATCAGGCCGAGGTGAAACAGCAAGTCCGTCTCGAAGAAGAAGCGTTTGGCGATCCGCTCATCGTCGAGCAGCTCGGCAACGCGGGCGTGGATCGCGAAGAACCCGTTGGTCGGGTCCATCATGGTCCAGTAGCCGGTCGAGAGTTTTGCGAGAAACGACAGCGCGAGATTGCCGAACAGCCGCGCCCGCGGCATGCCGGTTGAATTGGTCAGGAAGAAGAAGCGGTCGCCCTTCACATAATCGGCCTGCCCGCTCAGGATCGGATGGATCAGCGCCGGCACCTGCGCCGGGTCCATCTGCCCGTCGGCATCGACCTTGACGATGACATCGGCGCCGCGCTCGATCGCGTAGCGCATCCCGGTGAGGAACGCGCCGCCGACGCCCTGGTTATGATCGTGCATCAGCGCCACGACGCGCGGATCGTTGCAGCGGTTGGCGACCGCAAGTGCGGTACCTTCCGGGCAGCGGTCATCGACGACGACGATCAGGTCGATCTCCGGGCCGATGGCCGCGATCACCGGCAGGATGGTGGCCGCCGCGCGATACGCTGGAATGACGACGCAGTTCATGGATCGATCCGGGGCCGCTGGTCCGAAAAATGCCCCGAAAGCGGGCGGACGGACGGGCCGTGATCCCCAAGTTGCGGGCTTCTCCTAAACAATATCTTAAGTGGGAAAACCCTAGTCTTGGCCCCGGTTTCGCATGGCTTTCCCATCGCCAGCCAGGACCCCCATGCAGCAGGTCTCAAGCACTCAAGCCGTCACAGGGATCGGCGCCCTCTTCCGCAATCTGGCGGCCGAGACGCGCGATCCAGATAATGCCGACTTCCTGCGCGGGTTGTTGATGCTCGGAGGCGCCCTGTTCGGCCTGACGCTGATCGCCTACCTCTGCACCACGCACTGGACCTTTCCGTTCCCGCGCGACAAGGCCACGTTGGTGCTCGGCCGCGACTTCCTGAATCTCTGGATGTTCGGCCATATCGCAGGCGAAGCCGACCCGTCGCGCTTTTACGATATCTTCACCTACAATGACGAATTGGCCAAAATGCTCGGCCCGGGCTATCCCGGCCAGAACCTGCCGAACCCGCCGACCGCCTTTGCCGTGATGGCGCCGTTCGGCCTGTTCGCCTACTTCCCGGCGCTGTTCATCTGGTCCGCGCTGAGCCTGATTGCGTTCTACCTCGCCGGCCGCCGCGAAGTCGCAGACCTGCGCACGCTTCTCGTCGTTCTGGTGTCACCCGCCGCGCTGATGTGCGTGCTGTCGGGCCAGAGTTCGCTGCTGACGACGGCAGCACTGCTCGCGATCTTTGCCTGGCTCGACAAGCGGCCGATTCTCGCCGGTTTCCTGATCGGGCTTCTCACCGTGAAGCCGCAGCTCGGCATGCTCTTTCCGTTCATGCTTGTCGCTTCCGGCCGCTGGCGCGTGTTCACATCTGCCGCCGTGACGGCACTGGCGCTGTTTGCCGTCAGCATCGCGATCGGCGGCGTCGAGAGCTGGCACGCCTACATCACCAAGGCGATGCCGTTGCAGCGCGAGGTGCTCGGCGATCCCGCCGGCACCGCGACGCCATTCCAGCCGACCATCTTCATGAACGTGCGCGCGCTGGTCGGCAATCACGTCGGCGAAATGATCCAGCTCGTCTTTGCCGGCCTCGCCGTCATCGCCGTCACCGCCGCCTTCCGCTATCGCGCAAACGGCGACCAGCGAATGCTGCTGGCGTTGTTCCTAGCCTGCACCGCAAGCTTCTCGCCTTATATGGGCGCCTACGATCTGCTGCCGCTGACCTTTGCTGCCGTCGCGTTGATCGCGGAGGAAAAGCTCGACGCCACCGGCCGCAGGCTGGCGCAGCTCGTGTTCTGGATGCCGGCGCTGCAGCTCCTGTTCGGGACCTTGCAGATCCCGGGCCCCGGCTTCATCGCGCCGGCCTTTGCGGCTTACCTGCTGGTAAAACTGTTCGCATCCGAAAGCCGCGCGCCGGTCGCGACACTGTCCCCGGCCGAATAGCTCACTCCAGTTTCTCGACGTGACGCAACGTCGGAAACAGCTTCATCCATAACAGCGCGATCAGGATGGTGCCGACGCCACCGATCACGGCCGCCGGCACCGTACCGAACAGCGCCGCGGTGACGCCGCTCTCGAACTGGCCAAGCTGGTTCGAAGCATTGATGAACAGGAAATTCACCGCGCCGACCCGCCCGCGCATGTCGTCGGGCGTCGCAAGCTGCACCAGCGAGAAGCGGATCACGACGCTGACGGTGTCGGCCGCGCCGAGCACGGCAAGCGCCAGCACCGACAGCCACATCCATTGCGACACCGCGAACACGACCGTCGCTGCACCGAACACGATCACCGCCTGGAACATCCGCAGTCCCACCCGGCTGTTGATGGTGTGCCGCGCCAGCACAACGGTCATGACCAGCGCCCCAACCGCGGGCGCCGCGCGCAAGATGCCGAGCCCGAGCGGGCCGGTTTCGAGTATGTCGCGGGCAAAGATCGGCAACAGCGCGACGACGCCGCCGAGCAACACCGCAAACAGGTCGAGGGAGATGGTGCCGAGGATCGCAGGGTTGCTGCGGATGAAGCGCACCCCGGCATAGAGGTCGTTATTCGCGGCGTCCTGCTTCACGACCGCCTGCGGCATGGTGCGGATGAAGCCGGTGAGCACGGCGCCGCCAAGCCAGAACGCGACACAGATCAGATAGGGCAGGCTTGGCGTGATCACGTAGGCAAGTCCGCCGATCGCGGGGCCAATGATGGTCGCAACCTGCGCCGCGCTGACGGAGACCGCAGTCGCCCTCTGCAACGAGCCCTGTGGCGCGATCAGGGGCAGCAGCGCCGACGTCGCCGGGCTTTCAAACGCACCGGCAATGCCGATCACGAACGTGGCGATGAAGATCTGCACCTCGTTGAGCGAACCGGCATACGTGCTGACGCCGAGAAACACGGCCGTCAGCGCCTGCGCGAGCTGGCACCACTGCACCACGCGACGTCGCTCGAAGCGGTCCGCAGCGTGGCCGGCGACGAACACCAGAAGCGCGGTCGGCAGGAATTGCACGAGGCCTACCATGCCGAGATCGAACGCGCTGCCGGTGAGGTCGTAGATCTGCCAGCCGATCACGACGGCGGCGATCTGGCTCGAGAAGCGCGACAGGCTGCGCGACAACAGAAAGAGCAGAAACGATCCGTGCCTGAGCAGATCGCCCGCGCCGACAGGCATCATCGAGGACATGGCAGCAGCGGTGGCCGAGCGGCGTGTGGATGTCAACGGCCGCCGCTGCAACACGGCATTGCGCACCCACGCGCGGCTGTCATAATCGCGGGGTTCGGGGACCGGGGGATTGATGCTGCAATTGCAATCGGCGTTCGGCGTCGTGGCCTTGCTTTTGCTCGCGTGGGCACTCGGCGAGAATCGCCGCGCGGTGTCGCTGCGACAGGCCGCCATTGGCCTCGTGGCGACCTTCGTCACCGCGCTGGTGCTGCTGAAACTGCCGGTGGTGGCGCGCGCTTTCGGCGCGATCAACGACGCGGTCGGCGCGATCGCGGCCGCCAGCCGCGCCGGCACGTCGTTTGTGTTCGGCTATATCGGCGGTGGCGCCCTGCCCTTCGATCTCAAGGCGCCGGGTGCGGATTTCGTCCTTGCCTTCCAGGCGCTGCCGATCGTGCTCGTGATGAGTGTGCTGACCACGCTCTTGTTCTACTGGCGCGTCCTGCCGCCGATCGTGCGCGGCATGGCCTGGCTCCTTGAGCGCACGCTCGGCGTCGGCGGCGCCGTGGGGCTATCGACCGCGGCCAATATCTTCCTTGGCATGGTGGAAGCGCCGCTGTTCATCCGCCCGTATCTGGCGCAGCTCACCCGCGCCGAATTGTTTCTGGTGATGACTGGCGGCATGGCAGGGATCGCCGGCACCGTCCTCGTGCTCTACGCCACCTTCCTTGCGCCCATTATCCCCGATGCGGCGGCGCATTTCGTCATCGCCTCCGTCGTCAGTGCACCGGCCGCCATCCTCGTCAGCCTGATCATGGTGCCGGAGACGTCGGACGCGCGTACCGGCGGCGCGCTCGCCGACACCGAGGTGCAGGCGTCCTCGACCATGGACGCCATCGTCAAGGGCACCAGCGCCGGCCTCGAATTGCTGCTCAACATCGTCGCCATGCTGCTGGTGCTGGTGGCGCTGGTCTATCTCGTCAACGCCGTCATCGGCCTGTTGCCAGAGATCGGCGGCGCAAAGCTCTCGCTGCAGCGCCTGCTCGGCTATCTCATGGCGCCGGTGTGCTGGCTGATGGGCCTGCCCTGGCCGCAGGCCATCACGGCCGGCAGCCTGATGGGCACCAAGACCGTGCTCAATGAACTGATCGCCTATGTCGAACTGTCAAAGCTTTCGAGCGACGCCCTCGATCCGCGCTCGCGCCTGATCATGCTCTATGCGATGCGCGGCTTCGCCAATTTTGCCAGCCTCGGCATCATGATCGGCGGGCTCGGCACCATGGCCCCTTCACGGCGCGAGGAGATCAACGCGCTCGGGCTGAAGTCGATCGTGTCGGGCACCATCACGACCTGCCTGATGGGCGCGATCGTGGGGGTGTTGAGCTAGCTACCAGCACCGCCGTCATTCCGGGGCGCGCAAAGCGCGAGCCCGGAATCCATAACCACAGGCGGTTGTTGCTTGGAAAAGCCGTTGGCCAGTCCCTGAGACAATGACGGTCTCGGCGTATGGGTTCCGGGCTCGCGCTTCGCGCGCCCCGGAACGACACCCGACTACGCCTTCAACTCCACCGTCTTGAACTCCGCCGGCAGGATGACCTCCAGCAATTCCACATCGTCGGAATAGTCGAGGATCATGTGGCGGATGCGCGGCGGCTGGGTCCAGCAGCCGCCTTCATGCATCGTGGTCTCGCCATGGCCTTCCAGATAGGTCTTGATCCAGCCCTTCAGCACATAGACCATCTGGAATTCGATGTCGTGGAAGTGAAGCTTCGACACCTCCTGCGGATCGCATGGTCCCTGCAGGCGGATGACATGCGCCTGCGCCAGTCCGTGGGAGGCGGCCGCGATGCCGAGGTCGCGATACTTTGCGTAAGCGCGCAAGCCGTCGGATTTGAAATCCTCTTCGCGGTGATGGCTGATGGCGATGCGCTGCTTCGGCCGCGCCTTCGGTTTTGCGGCCGGCGCGCTGCGCGCCTTCGACTTGATCGGCTTGCGCGATGAGGGCTTGGCAGTCGATGATTTTGCCGCGCCCCCGTTGCCGGTCCATTTCTTCTTGACCGCGGGACGCGCCGCTGCCGCGCGCGTGGTCTTCTGCCTTGCCATGATGCCTCCCCGACTTTTGTTGATCGGGCAAGGCTAGCACAGAAAATGGAATTCGTAGGGTGGGCAAAGCCAACGGGTCGCGCGAATGCGCGCCCGATGACAGGCTCCGCGTGCCCACCGGGCTCGCGCGGACGTGAAGGTGGGCACGGCGCGAGCGCCTTTGCCCACCCTGCAGTGTCAGTGCAACTGAAACATCCCGTTCACGGCGCGCAGTTCGGCCGGCTTGATCAGCCGGGAATGTGCCACGGTGACAGAATAGAGCGGCCCCTCGAGCTTCTCCTGCCAGAACGACAGGAAATCATGCAGCACCGGGAATTTCGGAAACATATCGTAATTCTGCCAGACGTAAGTCTGCAGCAGCGACGGATGATCGGGCATTCGATAAAGAATTTGCGCCGTCGTCAGCCCGTAACCCAGCACCTGCTTCCGGAAGTCTTCGGAAACAACCCCAACCCGCGAGACCATGCCAACCTCCATTGCTGGAGCGCATTTGTCGTGGTGGCCGAGAGCCGAGCCACCCCGGCGGAGATGCGCTCACATGAAACAAATGTGACGCACGCGACGTTCCCATCACAAGCCCAAATGGTTAATGAGTTGTTTAAAATTGTTGCTTTGGCAGCAGCTTACCGCAGGTGCTAATACGGGCTCGGGCGCCCGGCCATGCGCGTTAATAATGATAAATGAATCTGGCAGGTCCCTGCTCCGACTGCCAAATTTTCTGCTAGAAGCCCTTGCTCCTCCAATGACTCTGGCCTAAATGCACCCCAGCAGGTCTGGCACTCGCTTGGCTGGACTGCTAACACTCCAGAAAACCGTATCTTCTACAAAAGCTTAGGAGGACTGCATGAAATTCCGTCCGCTTCACGACCGCGTCGTGGTTAAGCGTATCGACGCCGAAGAGAAGACCGCCGGCGGCATCATCATTCCCGACACTGCCAAGGAAAAGCCCTCGCAGGGCGAAATCACCGCCGTTGGCCCGGGTGGCCGCGACGAGGCTGGCAAGCTGATCCCGATCGACCTGAAGGTTGGCGATCGCGTGCTGTTCGGCAAGTGGTCCGGCACCGAGGTCAAGATCGACGGTCAGGATCTCCTGATCATGAAGGAAAGCGACATCATGGGCGTCCTCACCGACGTTCCCGCTTCCAAGAAGAAGGCCGCCTGAGCGCGCCCTTCCCGCCCCTTTCAGTAATCGCAAGGAACAACTCATATGGCAGCTAAAGAAGTCAAATTCGGCGTCGATGCCCGCGACCGCATGCTGCGCGGCGTCGACATCCTCGCCAACGCGGTGAAGGTCACGCTCGGTCCGAAGGGCCGCAACGTCGTGCTCGACAAGTCGTTCGGCGCTCCCCGCATCACCAAGGACGGCGTCACCGTCGCCAAGGAGATCGAGCTCGACGACAAGTTCGAGAACATGGGCGCCCAGATGGTGCGCGAAGTCGCCTCCAAGTCCGCTGATGCGGCCGGCGACGGCACCACCACTGCGACCGTGCTTGCGGCCGCGATCGTCCGTGAAGGCGCCAAGTCGGTTGCCGCCGGCATGAACCCGATGGATCTGAAGCGCGGTATCGATCTCGCGGTCGAAGCCGTGGTTGCGGACCTCGTCAAGAACTCCAAGAAGGTCACCTCCAACGAGGAAATCGCCCAGGTCGGCACCATCTCCGCCAACGGCGATGCCGAAATCGGCAAGTTCCTCTCCGACGCTATGAAGAAGGTCGGCAACGAGGGCGTCATCACGGTTGAGGAAGCCAAGTCGCTCGACACCGAGCTCGAAGTCGTCGAGGGCATGCAGTTCGACCGCGGCTACATCTCGCCCTACTTCGTCACCAACGCCGACAAGATGCGCGTTGAGATGGACGATGCCTACATCCTGATCAACGAGAAGAAGCTCTCCTCGCTGAACGAACTGCTGCCGCTGCTCGAAGCCGTCGTGCAGACCGGCAAGCCGCTCGTCATCGTCGCTGAAGACGTCGAAGGCGAAGCTCTCGCCACCCTCGTTGTCAACCGCCTGCGTGGCGGTCTGAAGGTCGCCGCCGTCAAGGCGCCGGGCTTCGGCGATCGCCGCAAGGCCATGCTGCAGGACATCGCGATCCTGACCGGCGGCCAGGCGATCTCGGAAGACCTCGGCATCAAGCTCGAGAACGTCAACCTCTCGATGCTCGGCCGCGCCAAGAAGGTGATGATCGACAAGGAAAACACCACCATCGTCAACGGTGCCGGCAAGAAGGCCGACATCGAAGCCCGCGTCCAGCAGATCAAGGCGCAGATCGAGGAAACCACCTCGGACTACGACCGCGAGAAGCTGCAGGAGCGTCTGGCCAAGCTCGCAGGCGGCGTCGCGGTGATCCGCGTGGGCGGCGCGACCGAAGTCGAAGTCAAGGAGCGCAAGGACCGCGTTGATGACGCGATGCATGCGACCCGTGCGGCTGTCGAGGAAGGCATCGTTCCGGGCGGCGGCGTCGCCCTGCTCCGCGCCTCCGAGCAGCTGAAGCGCATCAAGACCGCGAACGACGACCAGAAGACCGGCGTCGAGATCGTGCGCAAGGCGCTGTCCTGGCCCGCGCGCCAGATCGCGATCAACGCAGGCGAAGACGGTTCCGTCATCGTCGGCAAGATCCTCGAGAAGGACCAGTATGCCTACGGCTTCGACTCGCAGACCGGCGAGTACGGCAACCTCGTCTCCAAGGGCATCATCGACCCGACCAAGGTCGTGCGTACCGCGATCCAGAACGCTGCCTCCGTGGCCGCGCTCCTGATCACCACGGAAGCGATGGTCGCCGAAGTGCCGAAGAAGAACGCAGGCGCCGGCGGTGGCGGCATGCCCCCGGGCGGCGGCATGGGCGGCATGGACTTCTGATCCAGCCTCTCAGGCATTCACGAAATGCAAAACCCCGGCAGCGATGCCGGGGTTTTTGTTTGCGCGAACGCTTCACACTTCTGTTGGCGCTCGCCAGGGGTGTTGACGCCTGCACGCGATCGCGAGACGCTTCGCCGCGTCAGGACAACCTGGACCAAAGGCCGGTCGCCAAGACCTGAGGAGTTTGACCATGGCAAACTATGTCCCAAGCCCCGTCGACTGGGTGCGCAAGCAGGTCGAGCTTTACGAGTCGAGCGGCGGAACCCAGGGCACCACGCTCCGCGACACCGGCCTGCCGGTCATCATCGTGACCCATGTCGGCCAGAAGACCGGCGCCGTCCGCAAGACCCCGCTGATGCGGGTCAAGGATGGCAACCGTTACGTCCTGGTCGGCTCGCAGGGCGGCGCACCGACCGATCCGGCCTGGGTGCACAATCTGCGTATCAATCCGAAAGTCGACATTCGCGACGAGACCGTGGTGCAGCCGATGCGCGTGCACGAGGTCGACGATGATGCCGAACGATCCCGGCTCTGGAAGCTCGCGGTTGCCGCCTATCCGCCCTACGCGGACTATCAAGAACGCACCAGCCGGAAGATACCGGTGTTTGTAGCGGAGCCGGGTGATTGTATCAGAGACGAGGGAATCTTTCCGTTCGTCATTCCGGGGCGCGCATAGCGCGAGCCCGGAATCCATAACCCCAAATGTCAGTTATTCGAAGGTCACAACAACAGTCGTGGTTATGGATTCCGGGCTCGATGCTGCGCATCGCCCCGGAATGACGGCCTAGCTTGCTATCCCCGGATAGAGATCGGCCCACTCCGGGTTTTGCTCCTCAATCAACCGTATCTTCCAATCCCGCCGCCACTTCTTCAATTCTTTCTCGCGCGCAATCGCCGTGGCAGCATCATCGTAAATCTCAAACCACACGAGTTTTTGGACGTCGTACCGTGATGTAAAACCCGGAGCGACCTTCGTGCGATGCTCATAAACACGCCGCACAATATCGTTCGTTACGCCAAGATAGAGCGTGCCATGTTTTTTGCTCGCGAGGAGATAGACATAGTACGCCATCTTGCAGCCGTGGTTATGGATTCCGGGCTCGCGCTATGCGCGCCCCGGAATGACGAAAGATAGTCTGACGACAATCACAAAGCTAACTTGCCTATGCCCGCGCATTCTCTCAACCGTCATTCCGGGGCATAGCGAAGCGATGAGCCCGGAATCCATAACCACAGGCCATAGTTGGATATCACCTTCCGATTTTCGTCACATCACGAGCTTCCGCCCGCCCTGCTCGTAGCGCGCCTTGGTGATCTCGAAGATCACATACGGCTGGTCGCCCGACAGCGCGCGCGTGTAACGCCCGTCGCGCAACACGCCGCCGATCTTCTTCATCGCGCCGAGCGAGCGCCAGTTTTCCACGCCGACCCAGAAGATCACGGTGTCGACGAAGGTGAAGGCGTGCTCGAGCATCAGCCGCTTCATCTCGCGATTGGTCGCCCCGCCCCAGTGGCTGCGGGCGAGAAAGGTCCAGCCGATCTCGATCTCGCTCTTTTCGGTGACGTGGCCGTAATAGCGGCTCGATCCGATGACGACGCCGGTCGCACGGTCGACCACCGCAAACCCCATCTTCGAAGCGACCGCCTGGTCGAAGTACTTGCGAAAGCCCGCCTCGGTATGGCGGTCCCTCACGGGATGCACCTTCCAGATCTCCGGGTCGGAGCCTGCGGCATACATCGCGCGCCAGTCGTCGGTCGTGATCGGCCTGATGGTGACGGTGGCGCCGACCAGGGTCGGCTGGAAATTCGGTTGGGACATGGACGGCAACCTAACCGGTTCGCAAGCAAGATCAACCGCACGGCGAGACACGGATTGACGAGCGGATCGAACTGATTTGCCACGCCTGTCAAGCGGACACGCTAAAAATATTTCTGTTTACACGAATTCCGATTTTCGGCATAACTCGCCGGGTCCGGTGCCCGCACGAGGGACGCTTCGCGATCGTCACGAAACGTTGGGCACAGGATGCGATGGACGAGAGCCGGCGTCAGCGCGATTTTTTCGCGCCGACGAAACGCTTCGCTCGCGTACGGCAAAGTCGTGTGGTCCTGGCGCCGCGACCGTGGCGCCAAGCTTGCGAGAAGTATCTCGCAGGTGACGGTGGCAACAAACGCCGCTTCACCGGGGAGAGCACGAAGGAGCCCGTCAAACCATCGCGCGGGGAAAGCCGGTGTGTGTATCGGCTGAACTCGTGGTGACTACGCTCGTATGCTTTTTTCATTTGCATACGAGACTGCGGGTGCAGTTGGCGCCCGGCTTTCCCTGCGCCCTCTCATTGGAGAGGGACAACGAATTGGCAGAGCTCGGGCAAATGATGTCGCGGGATTACCCACTGCTGTCATCGCCCGCGAAGGCGGGCGATCCAGTATTCCAGAGACGCCGGTGCTTGAACCGAGAAGCCGCAGCGTACTGGATCACCCGGTCAAGCCGGGTGATGACACCTGTACAGATCGCCCTACCCCCTCGCGACCGCCTCAAAGCACTCGCGCACCCAGTCGATGGTCATGCGCGCGGCGGGATCGCGCTTGAGATGGTTCTGCACCAGCAGCCACACATCGCGGCGGCGCGGCAGCACCGTGGCGCGCAGGCGGCGGTCGGCGAGCAGCGCTTCGCAGGCATATTCAGGCAACACACCGCAGGCATGATGACCCTCGATCAGCGTGCGCACCACACGGATATTGTCGGTGACGCAACGGACCTGCGGCTTCAATCCGCGCGACTTCAGAAACTGCGCTTCGGGAATGCGGTCGAGTTCATCCGGAAAGCCGCAGACCAGTGGCGCCGCATCGGCCGAAGCCGGCTCGAAGAAATACAGCCTGACATCGGCGAGCTTCGAAATCGCGAAGTCGCCCTTGTCCGGCTTGCGCAGGCGAATGGCGAGGTCGGCCTCCCAGCGCGAGAATTTCACGTTCTCGCTGGACGTGAGGAATTGCAGCACAAGGCCCGGGTTGCGCGCCAGGAACGCGCCCGTGTTGGGCGCCAGCATCGCCTCCGCCACCGCATGGGTGGATGCGATGCGCAGCCGCCCGACCGGCCCCGGCAGGCCCTCGCTGACGCGGCCGATCTCGGCGGCATGCACCGCCATGGCCTGGACATGCCCCAGCACCATCTCGCATTGCCGGGTCGGCCTGCGCACGCCATCGACCGCCTCGAACAGCCGCAAGCCGAGCTCGCGCTGGATCCGCGACAGCCTGCGCCCCACCGTGGTCTCATCGATCTTCAACCGCGCGCTGGCGCCGGCAAAGGTGCCCTCGTCACGGACCGCAGCGATGATGCGCAGATCGTCCCAGTTCATCCGCTTTGGGTAACACGGCGCAGGCCGAGCCTGCAAGATTGCAGCCAATGGCTGCAATCTCCCTGCACATTGGCAGGCGACCGATACGCTAGATTGTCTGTCCTGACGCCATTTCGAACCGGAGATATCCATGACCGCCGCAAAGACGCTGCTGCAACTCGCCGGCGCCGACCTCAACCCGCCGCGTCTTGCCGACGCCTGCCTCGTGATGATCGACCTGCAGAACGAATATGTTTCAGGCCCTCTCGCCTTGCCCGATGTGAAGGCGGCGGCAGAGAGCGCCGCGCAACTACTGGCTCGGGCACGCAAGGAAGGCGCGGTGATCTTCCACATCGCCCATCGCGGCAAGGCGGGCGGCATGTTCGACCGCGACGGCGATCGCGGCGCCATCATTTCGTCGGTTGCGCCACAGGGCAGCGAAGCCGTGATCGAAAAGGCGCTGCCCAACGCCTTTGCCGGCACGGATCTGCAGGCCCGGCTTGCCGCCACGGGACGCAAGGAGCTCGTGCTTGCGGGGTTCATGACGCATATGTGCATCAGCTCGACGGCGCGCGCTGCGCTCGATCTCGGCTTCCGCACCACGATCGATGCCGACAGCTGCGCCACGCGCGATCTGCCGGACGGACGCGGCGGCACCATTGCCGCGCGAACCATTCACGATATTGCGCTGGCCGAATTGTCGGATCGCTTTGCCATCATCGCGCGCAGCGACGCTTTGAGCTGAGTGCGGCGTTCGGTGTCGGAGAGAAAGGCTGCACCGCGGTGCAGCCTTGCATCACGTCAGTCGAGCTTGGCGATCACCGCAAGCCTGCGGATGCCCTTGGTCTTGTAGGCATCGAGGAACGCGTAATAGTCCTTGAAGGACACGCAGCCGTTCGACTGGCCGGTGCCGCCGAGCATGAAGGTATGCGCGAGCAAACCGTCGCGGCCGAAGATTTTTTCCTCGCCGCCGATCGGGTTGAGCCGCAGCGCCGGCACGCCATGGAACAGCGCCTCGCGCGGCTTCAGATCGTAGATGTGCGGCGGCGTCACGCCCTGCATCCGCACATGCGAGTAGCGCGGATCGTCCATCTTGGAGCCGAGCCCCGAATGCGCCTCGAGCTGGGTGCCGTCGGGCAGATACACGGTCTTGCGGGTGATGACGTAGACCGCGGTCGTCTTGTCATAGGGCGGCGCACCGCCGAACATCGGGTTCTGTTCTTTGGCAATGCTGCCGGTGATGCTGGCGTCAGCCGAAGCGTATGCGAGGAGCGGTCCGTTCGCGGTCTCCTTGCCCCAGAGCTTTTCGACCATCGACGGCTTCTCGTGGCCGATCGACATGACGGCGGCCTTGGCGCGTTGCGCCATCTCGCGGACGGAAGCGCCGGTGCTTCTTGCAACAGGCTTCGGCGCGACATTCTGCGCCGGCGTTGCAAGGGCGATCTGGACGGAGGCGGACGCGCTGCCCTTCTTTGCGTCGGCAGGCTTGTTTGCATCAGCGGGCCTGGCTTCCGTCGACGAAACGGCGGCGAGTTGCGGCCCTTCGCTCTTCGTCTGCTCGACGCCATCGGCGGCCGCGGCTGCAAACCGTTCGTTAAACATAATAGAAGGAACCGCGAAGGATTCCACCTTGCCGATCGATGCGGTGGCCTGCGGCAAGTCGGCGAACACATGGTTGACGATCATCGCCGGTGTCTTGCGAATGATCGAGCTCATCTGGCGCTTGACCTGAGAGGTCTCGACCGCGGTGCTGTTGACCGACGGATAGATGCTGGCGCCGATGATGTTGGTATGCACCGTCCAGGCACAACCGATCACCAGCGCTACAACGGCTGCGCTGCCGGTGTAGCCCTGGATACTGGATGTGCGGGAATTACGACGCCTCGAGGCCGACAGGCCAAACGCACTGGTACTCGTACTCATTCGCCTTGCGTCCAGAACAATTCCAATCGTCCTCTCAATGCCGCGCGCGGTACTCAGGCGCGGCATCTCGCAGAGGCGCGGGCCGTCATTAAGGCGACTTTTAGTTAAATGCGGATTAAACGCAGGCCATTGTTAGGCAACGGGAATTCGCGAAATGTTCCGGCGAATTCCCGCCCGTATTGCTACGGGTGTTTCATTTCGGAGCGATCAATAAGCGAGTTTCGGGTACCAGTTGGTGCCCCGTCCCTCCGGTGTGGTGTCGAGCAGGTTCCACAGCATGTCGAGGTCGGGCGCACCGCGCGGATCCTGGCCGGGATCGGCCATCGCGCCGCTCATCTCGCCAGACCAGAAATGACGGATGACGCCGTCGCGGCGGGTGAACACGCTGTAGCCGGGCACATCGGCATCATCGCGGCTGACATAGTCACGCGTGTAGTCGCCGGAGACGTCGGAGAAAACCTTGTGGCGCGTCCAGCCGCGCGCCTTCTTTGCCGCGATCAGGCGTTCGATCGGCGAGCGCGCGACGAAGACCAGCGCGATACGCTGCTCGACGTCAGGCAGCTTGTGTTCCCAGGTGCTCATGAACGACGTGCAGCTCGGGCATGGCGCCTGTCGTTGCGGCCCGAACATGTAGCTGTAGATCGCAAGCGTCTGTTTGTCGCCGAACAGATCGGCAAAACCGACTTTGCCGTTCTCACCCTCGAACGTGTAGGCCTTCTCGACTTCGCCGCCCGGCGGCAACGCCCGGCGCAGTCCGGCGACACGCTCGAGATGGCGGCGCAGTTCGATTTCCTCGATCAGCAGGTCCTGGCGCGCTTTTCGATATTCGGCGCTTTCGTTGGGAATGCGCCTGGTGTTGGTGCGGGCGAGATCGGAAGCAGGTTTCAGGATGGAACTATCCATGGCACGGACCTCATTTGCAGGGGATCTCTGACAAGACGTCCCGGCCATCCCAGGTTCGACAATCCCGGCGTAATTTTTTTACTGCAGTTCCGGTGGCGGGGTCCGGTCGAGCGCATCACCGCTCTTGGGCCCCTCCAGCAGTTCCAGGACGTAACCGTCGATCACAAGCGGCCCGCGTTTGCGCTGGACCTCGCCGACCCGTTCGGCACGCGCGAACAAGTCTTTCAGATAGACGCGTCCGGTCGGCACGACATCGTCGACAAACAGCAGCTTGCCCTTCAGCAGCGCCGGATCGGGGTCCATGTTGACCCAGCGGAAGCGCTGGTTGTGCTGCGCGACGCAGGTGCCCTTCGGCATGTAGAACCGCAGCCACGCCGTGGTGCTGTAGTCCGGTGCGAGCAGGCACGTGGCGCCGGACCTGGCGCGCACCGCTTCGATCTCGCGCGCGATCTCGCGCCAGCCGACGCCGACGCTGCGTACGGTGCCGTCGCGGCGATAATTCGACAGCAGCCCGGTATTGGCCTGCAAGATCAAGCCTGCGAACAGCACGACACCGGTCGGCGCGGCCCAGCGCCGGCAGAAATCGGCCAGCGCCTGCCTCCGTCCCTGCCACGGCACGAGATGGGCGGCAACGGCAGCCGCCACCGCAAACGCGGGATAGACCGGCGCAAACCAGTTGGCCTCAACGCGGGCGTGAAGCGAGTGCCAGATGAAATAGACCGCGATGGTCCAGAACATCGTGTTGACCAGCATGCGCGCAGCGAACGCGCCGGCGGACCGCCACATCATCGCGTGCAATCCCATCGCGCCGAGAATGAAGACAAGGGGCGTCGCGAACCCCACCTGGGTCGGCACCAGTTCGGCAATGAAGGCCGGACGGAAATCCTCGATCCGCGCACGCCCGAACTGCTTGAGGAAGGATACCCACTGGTGATCGGCGTTCCACTTGATCACCGGGTAGAAGATCGCGAACGCAACAACGGCGCCGAGATATGGCCAGGGCGATATCAGCCAACGTCGCAGCTTTGGCACGGCGATGAGCCAGATCAGGATCGCGGGGCCGAAGAACAGCGCGGTGTATTTCGACAGCAGCGCGGCGCCCACGGCAACGCCGACGCCGAGCCACCATATGCCCCGTCCCGTCTCCAGCACCTTGGCGAGACAAAGCAGCACGAAGGTCGAGGCGACCAGCAACGGCGCATCGGGCGTGACGATCATCGTGCCGACCGCCGCCATCAGCGTGGCGTTGAGCAGGATGGTGGCGGAAGCGGCGACCTGACGGCCGCCAAACAGGACGGCGGCACTCTGGTAGATTGCCCAGCTCATCGGCAGCGCGAGCAGGATCGAGACCAGCCGCACGCCGAATTCGCTATCGCCCGCGATGGTGGTGCCGGCGCGGATCACATAGGCGACCATTGGCGGATGGTCGTAATAACCGCCGGCAAGATGCTTCGACCAAATCCAGTAATAGGATTCGTCGAAGGTGAGCGGGGTGACGGCGGCGGCGACCAGTCGCATCACCACCAGCGCAACGACGATCCAGATGGTGGTGGAGACGAGCCGCGCGTCGTTCGGACTCATGCTGCGTCTATCGCTTGCGCCATACGAACAGACCGGACATCGCGTAGTTCCAGACCACGCCCATCAGCGCGCCGGCCGCACCCGCAAGCCACCAGATCGGCTCGTTATCGTAAACCGAGAATGCCACGCCGACATTGGCGAATAGGCCGACGCTGCACACCAGGTAGAACAGGATCAGGCCCCGCAGAATCGCAAAGCCTTTCAGGCGCTGGTCGCGATAGGTCAGGAAATTGTTGAGGATGAAGTTGCTGGTCATCGCAACAAAGGCGCCAAGCCCCTGCGCTTGGGCGAACGGCACCTTTAAGATTTCGAGCGCAAAGAACAGCGTCGTCAGATGCACGACGAGGCCGAGCGAGCCGACCAGCCCGAACAGCATGAAGCGCAGCGTGACGACGTCGCCGGTGAGCTTCGCCAGCACCAGGCCGAGGAAGTCGAGCGCGACCATGGAATCGAGCTTGCTCTCGCCATGCAGCCGCGTTCCGAAGTTGAACGGTACTTCCACCGTGCGCAATTCGCCGCGGGCGGTTGCGATGATATCGAGCAGGATCTTGAAGCCCTGCGTGGAAAGCTGCGGCGCAAGCGCCTCGAAGCGGTCGCGGCGGATGGCAAAGAAGCCGCTCATGGGATCGGCAACCTTGACGCCGAGCACGCGCCTTGCAACCTCCGTCGCAAGCTGGCTGGCGCCGGCGCGCTGCTTGTTGAAGCTGTCTGCACTGCCGCCCTCGATATACCGGCTGCCGACCACGAGCTCCGCCTCGCCCGATTGCAGCAACGCCAGCATCTTCGGCAGTTGCGTCTCGTCGTGCTGCAGATCGGCGTCGATCACGGCAGCAAAGGGCGCGCTCGCCGCGAGGATACCCTCGATGCAGGCCCCGGACAGACCGCGGCGGCCGATGCGGCGGATGCAGCGCACGCGGCCATCCTTGCGCGAGAGCTCCCGCACCACCTGCCAGGTCCCGTCAGGCGAGTTGTCGTCGACGAACACGACCTGCCATGGCGTCGCGCCAAAAGTCGCCGCCAGCCGCTGGTACAGCGTGGTGACGTTGTCGCGCTCGTTGAAGGTCGGGACCACGACCGAAATGATCGGCAAGTCTGAAGCTTGCACGGCGATTCCGGCGCCCGGTTTGATGGCTTCGTTCATGCGGGATGCGTATAGCGGCAGCCCCCCGCAAAGCCAAGGCGGGGTTCCCCGTAAAGGCCGCAAAACGTCGCGAAATCGGCCCAAAACGGGCGGCCCGTCGGCGGCTTGCCGGCAATTTTCGCGGATTTCCAAATCTCTCCACACCGCCGCCGCGCAACCAACAATTCCAAACCGCGATTCCAGCGTAAAGGTCGCGGAATCTGCTTCATTTGGAACAACGGGGACTCAGGAAATGACAGATCAGGACCGGCGGAAGCCGGGCGAAACATCGAGCCAGCGCAAGCAGAAGCGAAACAAGAAGGCGGCACGCCAGGTCATGGCCGCGCCGGTGGAAACGGCCGTGCCGGCGGAAGCATTGGTGCAGGAAGCATTGGCGCGGGAGACCGCGGATATCACGGCTGCAGCCGTCGAAGCTGTCGAGGCCGCTGCGCCGGAGACGCTCGCTCCGGCGCCCGCGCAGGAGACGCCCGTAACCACGGTGAACCTTCCCGTAGTCACCGTGCCGGCCGCCGTGCCATCACCGGTCGGACTTCAGACCATTGCGTCGGCCTATCGCGACTACACGCGCAAATCGTTTGCGGAGGCCACGACCTTTGTCGAGAAGCTTGCGAGCGCCCGCTCGCTCGACAAGGCTGTGGAGGCGCAGACCGAATTTGCGCGGCAAGCCTGCGAGACGTTTGCCACGGACTCGCAAAAAATCCGCACGCTCTATCAGGAGCTGTTCTGGCAGTCGCTGAGGTTGCCGATGTGGCCACCGGGCCAGGCAAGGCGCTAGGCGGGGTCCCAAAATGCCAACGACCACGAAGGGGGCGCGCGTACATCCGGCGCTGCCATCTCGTGGTCGTCCAGCGCCGGAACTTCTTGCAAGCTCGACGTCGCCGTAGACCAGTAGATAGGAAGCAAAAGCGGTATTTCAAGGGGGCGCGGCGGCCAATGCCGCTACCGCGCCATTTGCAAGCGTTCCAAGGCAATGTAGGTGTTGACGAACCCCATCCGTTAACGCCCTGGCGCACGCTCCGGAAATGACCGATCAGCCCCCTGCCCGCGCATCGTTCTGGCGGCAAGCCTTTGCCGTCCTGCTGGTCACGTTGCTGACGCTGGCTGCGATCGAGGTTCTGCTCCGCATCACCAATCTGCGCGTGCTGCGCGCGGGCGCGAGCGAGCGATCGCTGACCTATGGCTACGATGCAGAACTGGGCTGGGCCCCGACACCGAATTCGAGTTCGTCGGTCGCCTCGGCCCGAACGATCCACGCGCAGCACAACAGTTTCGGCTTGCGGGATACCGAGTTCGCGCAAGACGGCCGGCCAGTCATGCTGTTCCTCGGCGATTCCTTTGTCTGGGGCGTCGATGCCGAAGCCGACGAGCGCTTCACTGATCTATTGAGAAAGCGCATCACCAATTACCACACGGTCAATGCCGGCGTGTCCGGCTATGGCACCGACCAGGAATATCTCTGGCTGCAGCGCATCTGGCCGAAGATCGAACCGTCCGTCGTCGTATTGATCTTCTGCACGGCGAACGATCGGCTCGATAACGGCACCAACATTCGCTACGAGGGCTCGCTGAAACCCTACTTCGCAACCGCGGCCGATGGCGCACTGGAATTGCGCGGCCAACCGGTGCCGATGTCGCGCCAACTCTTCATCAAGAATTATTGGCTCGTGCAGCATCTGTGGCTCGCGCGACTGGCAACATTCGCCTATGTCAGCATCCGCAATCCGCAGGTGTTCGTGCCGGACCCGACCGAGAAGCTGGTCACAAAGATCCGCGAATTCGTCGAAGCGCGCGGCGCGCGTCTGGTTGTCGGCTTGCAGTTGCGTGACGAAAAGCTGATGCAGCATCTTACGTCAGAACGAATTCCATTCGTCACGTTCGATGGCGCGGAATCCTACAGCGTCTTTGGCGAGCACTGGACCCCGGCCGGCCACCGGCTGGTGGCCGAACGGCTGATGAAGCTTCTGTCCGACAACAAGCTGGTCGCAGCCGACCAGCCCGCCAAATGAGGCGGCCGATGCGTGCGCTAGTTCGGCACGTCCCGGATCACCGGCCCACGCGGGCCGGGTGCGGCCGGCGCGGTCTGCGCTGCGGGAGCGGCGGCCGGCTTTGTCGCCTTGCCGAATGGCCCCATCGGCCCATATGCGAATGCGACAACCAATACGACGGCGGCGACAAGCGCGCCCAAAATGCCTGCGAAAGACTGCGAATCCATAACGCGACGATCCCTTTACCAATGGCGCGATTGATATCACGAAAGCGCGCCGGGAGAATAGCACGCATAGGGTGCGACGCGACGATCTGGCCAACCGGAGCGGATTTGACTAGGCTTGCCCCCAATCCCCATCCCCTTTCGCGAGTTCTCCCGTGACAAAATCCCCGAAAAGCGCCGCCGCCAGCGGCAACATCTATATCGGCGTCGGCGGCTGGACCTTCGAGCCATGGCGCGGGGTGTTCTATCCGGAGAAGCTCACCCAGGCGAAGGAACTGTCCTACGCCGCCTCCAAACTCACCTCGATCGAGATCAACGGCACCTATTACGGCTCGCAGAAGCCGGAGAGCTTCCGCAAATGGGCAAGCGAAGTCCCCGACGGCTTTGTGTTCTCGGTCAAGGGCCCGCGCTTTGCGACCAACCGCCGGGTGCTGGCGGAAGCCGGCGACTCCATCAAGCGGTTCTATGATTCCGGCGTGCTGGAAATGCGCGACCGGCTTGGCCCGGTGCTGTGGCAATTCGCGCCAACGAAAAAATTCGATGGCGCCGATTTCGGCAAGTTTCTGGAACTGCTGCCGCGCAAGCTCGACGGCCGCGCGCTGCGCCACGTCGTCGAGGTCCGTCACGACAGCTTTTGCACGCCTGATTTCATCGCGCTGTTGCGGCAGTTCGATACGCCGGTGGTGTTCGCCGAGCACGGCAAATATCCGGCGATTGCCGACGTCGTCGGCGATTTTGTCTACGCGCGGCTGCAGAAGGGCAATGATGACTTGAAGACTTGCTATCCGCCGAAGGCGCTCGATGCCTGGGCCAAGCGGTTCCAGGCATGGGCCGGCGGCGGCGAGCCGGATGATCTTCCGAAGTCCGATACGGCCAAGCCGAAGAAGATGCCACGCGACGTGTTCGCCTACGTGATCCACGAGGGCAAGGTGCGCGCACCGGCCGGCGCGATGGAGCTGATCGAACGGGTGAAGTAGTCGCCCGCACATTCGATCGGTGTCAATCGAGCTTGATCCCGGTCTCGCGAATGAGTTTTGTCCAGCGCTCATGCTCGGCCGCGACGAAGGCCTCGACGCTCTCAGGCATGTCCCAGACCTCCCCGCCACTGTTCTCGAACCGCTCCTTCAATTCCGGGAGCACCGCGCGGATATCGTCGCGCAACTTCGCAACGATGCTGCGCGGCGTCTTGGCGGGCGCGAAGATGCCCAGCCAGGAATCGACATCGAGCCCGACCACCCCCGCCTCCGACATGGTCGGGACATCAGGTGCGCGTGGGCTTCGCTTCGACGACAGGACGGCGATGCCGCGTGCCTGACCCGCACGCACATAGGGCAGGCCCGCCGCGATGGAGTCGAAGAACAGGTCGATACGGCCAGCCAGCAGATCCGCAAACGCTGGCGGCGATCCCTTGTAAGGCACCTCCTGCAGCTTGACGCCGGCAGCCTTCATGAAGGCGGCAGCCACGAGGTGTTGCCCGGTACCGACCCCGGCAGTTGCAACCGAAATCGAACCGGGGCTCGCCTTCGCCGCAGCGATGATCTCCGCAAGACCGGGCTGGGGCAGATCCTTGCGACCGACCATCACATAGCCAAACCGGTAGGTCAGTGCGACGGGCACGAAATCGCGCAAGGGATCATAGGCGAGGTTGGAATACAGCGCGGAATTGAACGCCATGTTGGAGAGCCCGCCGACCAGCAGCGTGTAGCCGTCGGCCTCGCTCTGTGCAGCCGCCTGCGTTCCCACAACAGTGCCCGCACCAGGCTTGTTCTCGACAAAGAAGGATTGCCCGGTGCGCTTCGACAGAGCCTCGGCGAGGAAGCGGCCAACGAGGTCGTAGCTACCGCCCGGGCCGATCGGAACGATGATCCTGACTGGACGCTCCGGATACGAGGCTTGCGCCCCGGCCGGCGCGATCCCGAGCGCGAACATGACGGCAAGCACCGCAAACAATCGGCCCACGTCCATCATCGTACCCTCCCTTGCCCGGCCGGTCCGGTCGGCTCCTGCACCAGGACAATGCGGCATCCAGCGTGCGGCGGCAACGCGGCCGCTCGTCGCCATCATCACCTTGGCGGTTATGGCAAGTGAATCAGAGATGACGTAGCCTGCGGGTCAATACCGCGTTGGAAATGGGACATGGCACGCAAGGCAACGACAAAAGCAAAGCGCCTCTTCACCATCGGTTATGAGCAGACGCCGCACAAGGCCGTTCTGGATGAGCTCGAACAGGCCGGCGTGAAACTGCTCGTCGACGTGCGCGCGGTGACGTCGTCGCGGCGGCCGGGCTTTTCCAAGAACCAGCTCACGGCTGCTCTCGATGAGCGCGGCATCGCTTATGTCCATCTCGCAGCGCTCGGCACGCCCAAGGAAGGTCGCCTCGCCGCGCGGAGCGGGCAATTCGAGCTACTGGAGAAGATTTTTTCAAAGCACCTGAAGACGCCGCAGGCCAGGGAAGAGATGGACGAGCTGTCGGCGCTCGTGAAGAAGGCCGGCCCCGTCTGCCTGCTGTGCTATGAGCGCGATCATCACCACTGCCACCGGCGCATGATCGCAGAGATCATCGAGGAGCGCGACAAGGTGAAGGTGGAGAATCTGGCGGGGAAGCAGGTGTAGCTCCGCGTTCGGTTCCTCGTCATTGCGAGGCGAAGCGACGAAGCAATCCAGCTTTGTCTCTGCGGCGAAGAAGCTGGATTGCTTCGCTTCGCTCGCAATGACGAAGCGGCGGCCCTAGACCCGCAACGTACCTTCCATCATCTGCACGCAACTGCCGCCAACATGGGTGGAGACAACAGCGCCATTCTTCTTGACGACACGCGTGAGCAAGAGGCTCGGCCGGCCCATATCGACGCCCTGACCGATGCGCAGCTTCATCTCGCCGTCGCGCGCCGGATCGAGATCGGCAAGCAGCGCCGCGACCGATCCGGTGGCGCTGCCGGTGGCCGGGTCTTCGGACAGGCCGCTCGCGCCGGGATGGAACATCCGCGCCTGAAGATCGAGCGGCCGCTCAGCAGCCGGCACGTCCCGTGTGTAGAAATAGATGGCGTCGGTCTCAAGCGCGGGCAGCGTCCTGGCAAACGACGCCGCATCGGGCCTCGCGCGGCGCAGCGCCTCGCGCGTAGCCACCTCGACGATCAGGAATGCCAACCCGACCGAGGCAACCTGCGGCGGGTGGCGGTCGGTCTTGATGTCGGATGCCAACAGTGAAAGGCACGCGGCCGCTTCGGCAGCGCCGGTATTCGCCGATCGCTTCAACGGTTGCGGCGCGGTGAGTTCGGCACCGGTTACCCCGCCCTGCCCGCTGAGGATGTCGACCGGCACGAGGCCGGCCTTCTCCTCGAACTTCAACCGCGCCGGCGCCTTTGCAGCCTGCGTCGCCAGCACATACGCGGTGCCGACATTGGGATGCCCGGCGAATGGAAGCTCGCGCTGCACGGTGAAGATGCGGATATTGGCGTCATTGGCGCGGTCGGCCGGCGGCAACACGAAGGTGGTCTCCGAGTAATTGAACTCGGTCGCGATCGCCTGCATCTGCTCCGTGGACAATCCCTCGGCGTCGAGCACGACCGCGAGTGGATTGCCGCCGAAGGCGCGATCGGTGAACACGTCGACGGTGATATAGCGACGCTGCATTCCCATTTCTCCTATCCCAAACGCCAGACCGCCATCGGGCGGTCGTATCCCCTGATCGGCACTTCGCCGAGCGGCACGGCATCGCCGCCGTCGGCCCCGAGTGCCTCGTGCACGGCCTGCGAAATCAGGAATTGCGAGTTGAACTCCTTGTTCAATGCCTCGACGCGCGCGGCAAAGTTCACGGTGTCGCCGATCACGGTGTATTCCTTGCGCCGCGGCGATCCGATACTGCCGGCGACGACCTCACCGATGTGAATGCCGATGCCGATGCGCAGCGGCCAGGAGGTCGCCTTGTTGATGCGGTCGTTCGCCTCCAGCATCTCGCGGGCCGCGGCAACGGCGCGATGCGCGGCGTCCTCGGCGGCGAGCGGCGCACCGAACAGTGCGAGAAAACCGTCACCGAGGAACTTGTTCACGATGCCACCATGGCGATCGAGAATGTCGACGAGGATCGCAAAGGCATTGTCGAGCCGGTCGACGACCTCCTTCGGCGAGCGCTCGCGCGCCCCGGCGGTAAAGCTGCGGAAATCGACGAACATCACGGCGACGCGACGGATATCACTTTCCGTGCTGGTGCCTTCGGTCATCAGCCGCTCAACCACCTGCGGCGAGACGTGCTGACCAAACAGATTGGTGATGCGGTCGCGCGCGGTTGCGGCTGCGATGCTGGCCTCAAATTGCCGGCGCAACTGCATGCCGACCGTCCCTGCCAGAATGCCGCAAACCAAGATGATCATGCTTCGGGCGCAATGATAGAAGATGTCCGGCGGAGGGTCGGGCGTATCGAGCGGACGATAGAACATCGCCATGCAGAACAATTCGACCGCCGCGACCAGGCCGGTAAAGGTCGACAGCCAGAAATCGAGCCGCAACGTCGAGAGAATGATGAAGATCGAATAGACCAGCGGCACGACGAAGCCGAGTGCGGCGACCGGCCCCATATTGTCGATGTGCAGCCCGAGCGCGATTGTCGGCATCGACGTCTCGATGAAGGCGCCGAGGTAGCGGCGAAACTTCGGCAGATCTTGATTGAGCCGGATATGCCGGCTGATCACCGAGTGGACCCAGAGCTCGAACAAGATGAAGGGAACGAGGATCGCGTAGAGATAGGATGGCTTCAGGTGCCCCATCCAGATGCGGCTGACCGCGCTGGGATCGATGATGTAGACGGTCCAGAGGATGACGGCGATGACCGCCGCGGTGGCGATCAGGGCCTTGACCCGCATCAGCTCGGCGCGGAGCGTCTCCTGCATCAGGGCATGCTGGAAGTCGGCGGACACCGCCGCCACCTCGCCATCCGTCGTGCGCCAGAGCCCAGCCATCGCCCATTCTCAAAATCGGATTGCACCGATCAGGAGCAGTTTGCACCGACCGGCGTCGTGTCAATCCAGCGTACGGCGGAAACGTGTAACCGCAATCGTCATTGCCAGCAACATCAATACAATCAGTGCAATGGTATCGTACTGCACGTCGGAGATCACCGCGCCCTTCAGCATGATGGCGCGCACGATGCGGATGTAATGCGTGAGCGGCAGCGCCTCGCCGAGATATTGCGCCCAGACCGGCATGCCCGCGAACGGAAACATGAAGCCGGACAAAAGGATGCTCGGCAGGAAGAACATCATCGAAAGCTGCATCGCCTGCAACTGGTTCTGCACGATGGTCGAGAACGTGTAGCCGATCGAAAGATTGGTGGTGATGAACAGCGTCGACAGCAGTGCCAGCATGAAGACGCTGCCGAGGATCGGCACGCCGAACAGAAGCACGCCGATGCCGATGATCAGCGTCGCCTGCACGAAGCCGACCAGAACGTAAGGTATGATCTTGCCGAACATCACCTCGACCGGCTTGATCGGCATCGATAGCAGGCTCTCCATGGTGCCCCGCTCGATCTCGCGCGTCACCGACAGTGCGGTGAAGATCAGCATGGTCATGGTGAGGATGGTGCCAACAAGGCCCGGCACGATGTTGAGGCGCGAAGACCCCGCCGGGTTGTAACGTGCATGCGCCCTGAACTCGAAGGGCATGACGGGCGGATCGCCCGCCTGGAGGTCGTGCATCAGCGCGGTCTGCGTGAGAGCGCCGAGCGCAGCCAGCGCGGAGCCCGCCGCGACGGGGTCGGTGGCATCGGCCGCGACCAGCAACGCCGGTTTGTCGCCACGCCGTACCGCGCGCTCGAAGCCGCGCGGAATCTCGACGCCGAACAGCACCTTGCCGGATTGCAGGAGGTCGTCGAACTCCTGCACGGTGTGCACTTCGCGGGTGAAGCGGAAATAGGCGGTGTTCTCCATCGCCTTCAGGATCGAGCGCGCGAGGTCGGAATCCTCTTGCAGCAGCACCGCGCTCGGCAGATTGCGCGGCGTGGTGTTGATGGCATAGCCGAACAGCATGAGCTGCATCACCGGAATCATCACGATCATCGCAAACGACACGCGGTCGCGGCGGAGCTGGATGAACTCCTTCAGCAGCATGGCATAGCTGCGCCGCCAGAAGCCGAAGCGCGGCTCGGGCGTATCGTTGACGGGTGCGGATGGCGCAACGGTGCTCATTGGAAGTTGTCCTTTGAGCGGCTCATCAGGTCGATGAACACGTCTTCCAGCGAGGGCTGGCTTTCCTGCCAGTGCCATTTGGGATTGCTGCGATAGGCTGCGATGCTCACCTCGAGCGGCGCCTTGTCGCGGCCGGAGACATGCAGCGAGGTGCCGAAAGGCGCCACCATGTCGATGCCGGGCTTGCCCGCGAGATCGCCCGCGAGCGTGTTGAGGTCATCGCCCGTGACATTCCAGGTCGACAGCGCCGAACGCGCGATCACCTCGTCGACCGTGCCGTGAGCCAGGAGATTGCCGTAGGCGATATAGGCGATCTCGTGACAGCGCTCGGCCTCGTCCATGTAATGGGTCGAAACCAGCACGGTGAGGCCGTCGGCGGCGAGTGCGTGGATCTCGTTCCAGAAATCGCGTCGCGCCTTGGGATCGACGCCGGCAGTGGGTTCATCGAGCAGCAGCAATTGCGGGTTGGGCAAGGTGCAGGCGCCGAGCGCGAGCCGCTGCTTCCAGCCGCCCGAAAGTTCACCTGCGAGTTGCTCTTCGCGGCCCGACAGGCCGATCCGCTTGATCATCTCGCGCGCGGCGTCGCGGGCATTCGGCAGACCATAGAGCCGCGCGACGAATTCGAGATTCTCGCGCACCGATAGATCCTGATACAGCGAGAAGCGCTGTGTCATGTAGCCGACCCGCCGCTTGATCTTGTCGGAGTCGCGCAGGATGTCGTAGCCGAGACAGGTGCCGGTGCCGCTATCTGGCGTCAGCAGGCCGCAGAGCATGCGGATGGTCGTGGTCTTGCCCGAGCCGTTAGGGCCGAGGAAGCCGTAGATCGAGCCGCGCTTGACCTGCATCGACAGGTTCTGCACGACCGTGCGGCCGCTGAACGACTTTGTCAGGCCCTGGACATCGATGGCGATGTCGGGCGCAGATGGCAAGGCATCGCTCATCGCTTGTCCGTAACCGGGGTCCGGGCGTTGAAATAGACGCTGATCGGCTGGCCGACGCGCAAGGCATCGGGCCGGCTCGGCCGCGCCTGGATCAGGTAGACGAGCTTGTTGCGCTCATCGAGGCTGTAGATCACGGGCGGGGTGTATTCCGCCGTGGTGGCAATGAAGTAGATCTTGGCCGTCAGGTCAGCCGAGCAATTGTCGCAGGTCACCTTGACCTCATCACCGATCGCAAGCTTCGGCAGTTCGGTTTCGGGCACAAAGAAACGGATCTTCATGTTGCCGGGCGGCATGATCGACAGCACCGGCCGCTGCGCCGGCACCATCTCGCCTTCGCGGAAGTAGATCTGCTGGATGGTGCCGCTGACGGGCGCAAAGCCCTTGCGACGTGCAAGCCGGGTCTGCGAGGAATTGACGCGCGCTTCGGCCACGCGCAGCGCCGACACCGCGGAATCGAGGCTCGCCTGCGTGCCCGATCCAGTCTTGCTTAGCGATGAGGCGCGATCATAGGTCTGCTGCGCGTTCGCAAGCGAGGCGTTGTTCTGGTAGAGCTCGGCCTGCTGCAGGTCGTCGTCGACGGAATAAAGCTGGTCGCCGGCCTTCACGGTGTCGCCTTCGCGCATGGTGAGCTTGGTGACACGGCCGCTCTCGTCGGGGCTGACAAAGATCATGTCGGCCTCGACCCAGCCCTGGAAGCCGGGATCGCGCTTGTCGTTGCAGCCGGCGAGCGTTGCCGCCAGCGCCAGAACGGCGAAAAGCCGTATCGTCATTCGCGACGAGGTCATGTCGTCCTCCGTTCGCCGAAAATCAGATCGAGATGGGTGCGAAACATCTCCATCGCGTCGAGCGGCGCATGCTTTGCGAAAAGGCTCTGCCAGATCACCGCGATCATGGCGGGTGCAATCACGATCTGCGGGAAGCGGGCGAGGTTCTTCTCCCTGATCTCGCCCCTGGCGATGCCGAGTTCGATCATCGCCTTCATGCCGGCGAGGCCTTTTGACACCACCTCGCGATAGTAGAAGTCGGCAATCGCCGGAAAGCGCGGTCCTTCGGCCAAAATCAACCGCACGATGTCGCCGCGCCTGGTGGAGGCAATCTCCTGCACGAAGATGCGCACAAACCCCTCGATGGCGTCGCGCACCGAACCGCCGAGCGGCGGCGGCGAATGCATCCGCCCGACCAGCGGCACGATCGCGGTGCGGATCAACTCCTCGAACATCGATTCCTTGTCCTTGAAGTGCAGATAGATCGTGCCCTTGGCGACACCGGCGCGCTTGGCGATGTCGTCGAGCCGGGTGGCGGCAAAACCGCGGACGATGAATTCCTCCATCGCAGCCGCGACGATGGCCTCGCGCCGCTCTGCGGCCCGCTCGGCGCGGTTCGGCTTGGCGAGCGGCAGCTTTGGCGAGACCACTTTGGTCTCGCTGGCGCGGGCTGCCCTGCTCGCGCTGTGGCGGCGGGCAGGCTTGCGGGGCATGGTTGCGGTCCGGGCTTTTGTCATATTTTATACATGACTGACTAGTCAGTCACAGTCAATGGAAAGCGAGTGGCTACAGCGTCACGTGGCCGTGACCGGTATTTTGGTAGAGGTCGATTAGCGCGCTGGCGGCTCAGTCAACGACAGCAGGTTGCCGTCAGGATCCTTCAGCCAAGCCACCCGGGCGCCTGAAGGCGATGCCCAGATGCCGGCGGCGTCCTGCTGCATCGGAGGGAAGCGCTCGAAGCGGCCGCCCCGTGCGGCGATGTCGCGGACGAACTTGTCGATCCCGCTGACGGACCAGCCGAGCACGGTGTGCGGCTGAGGCGTGAGCTGCGGCACCTTCTGCAGCCGCAGCTCCGTGCCGTTGATGTCATAGACCACGGCGAAGTTGTCGTCGGAGACGAACCGCAGGCCCAGCACACCTTCGTAGAAGGCGCGCGCCCGCGCGCCATCCGTCGTCGCCGCAAACGCCACCAGGCTGGACTCGCCGAGCATGCCTCTCCCCCGCAACCGTTACGCGCGGCGAAAGCTAGCGACGAAAGCTCGGGACGTCGATGCGAGAGAGCATGAAAGAATTTTGACGGATCGAAATACGAACCGGACCTAGCTGTGAAACTTCAAGCCGTCGACGATCTTGTCGATCACCTTGCGTTCGGCACGCATCGCAAGCCCGACCAGATTGAGATCGGTGCGCGCCACCGCCCGCACGACCTCGCGATTGGCCGCATCATGCGTGGTCTTGAACATGTCCTCGGTGTAGAGCGCGGGCGTGACGTTGCGTGCCAAGGCCCGCTCCAGCGCGCGCGACAGCGCGGCCCGGTCGGCGCCGTAGATCAGGATCGGCTGGCCGATCAGAGAAAGATACTTCGTGCCCGAGCCGTCTTCATAGGGCTCGCCGATGCATCCGGGGAATGCCGCAGCGATGCCGCCGGCGAGAAAGGAGGCGACGTTGAGTTTTTGCCACGGCTCCAGGTCGGTACGGATCACGACCGCGATCTTGGTGTCGAATTGCAATGAAAAGCTCCGTTCGCGTTTTTCCAGGGAATGGCTCGATCGCATCCGACCAAAGCCCAATGGTTGAAGGATATGTCAGCCAATATCCTTTGCGCTATCGATGGTCGACCTTCCCGATAAGAAAAACAACGGGGTGATTGCATGACTACCGAAGGCGCCGCACTGGCGGCCATTGTCGTCCTGCTGTTTCCGATGGGCTATTTCCTTCTCGCCTCGCCCGCCTTCCTGCTGGTCAGCCTCGACATCCCCCAAGTGGCGCAATTGTTGCGCGGCATGTTCAGCATTCATTTCGTGATGGTGAGCGTTGCCGGCGTCATCGGCACGGCCGCCTTTGCCATCGCGGGCCACCCGCTGCTTGCCATCGGCGTCGGCGTGATCACGATGCTGGCGTTTTGGGGACGCGGCTGGTTCCTGCGGCGGTGGGACGCCCAGCTTGTTGCCGACAGCGCCCGCGACGCGCAGGCGGTGCGGCAACTGCGCAAACTGCATTGGGGCGGCATGGTCGGCAACGCCATCGAGCTTGCCGCGGTCGTGGCCTGTATCCCCTACGTGGTCTCGACCTGATCGAGCCGGCCGTTCAGGCTTGCGGCCGTGGCGGGGCTAGCCTTTGGCGTCGCAAGCCCAGGCGCGGATCACGCATTCCTTGCCACCGAACTCGTAGCATTTCCTGGTCGCCGCATTGAGCGAGCTCGAAATCTTCGCCTTCACGGCATAACCGTGCGCCCCGCAGGGGTTGGCCATGTCGACGGCAAGCGCGGCGCAAGCACGCTTCATCGTGACCGCGGTGCACTGCCCCTTGCACTGCCTCAGTGCGGCGATGCGCGCGGTATCCTCGGCGGGATAGTCGAAAGCCTGGCCATAGGCGCCGCACTTGCCGACGGCAATGGCACCCGCAGCCCAGCTTTCGGTGACATAGCGCGAAAGCCCCAGAAGTAACGTCAGCACCAGAATAAACAGCGCACGCCGCTGCGCCTTCGCCGTCGAGACGATCAAAATCCCCTCCCCCAGGAATCCCCGGGGGCAATCTATGGCCCGGTCGTTTCCAGTTGGTGAACGGGGAATGAAATTCGCGCGCCGCGATCAGCCGCGCCGCGCGGCCTCGAGCCCTTGCGGGGTATCGATATCGAGGAACGCGCTGTCGCCTTCGACCGGCACTTCGGACACGGCCTCCGTGTGCTTGGCGATCAGGTGCCGCGCACCGGTATCGCCGTCGAGCGTCATCAACTCCCTGAAGAAGCGGCGCGACCATAATACGGGGTTGCCGCGCCGTCCCTCGGCGACCGGCACGGTGATGAGTTGGCCGCGGTCGGGCGCAAACGCCTCGATCAGGCGATCGATCAGGACAGCATCGATCAACGGCATGTCGCCCAGGCACACGATGGCGCCATCGGCGCTATCGGGCACCGCTGCAATGCCTGATTTGACCGAACTGGCAAGCCCACCCGCAAAATCGGGATTGCGCACGAACCGCACCTTCAGTCCTGCCAGCGCCTGCTCGACCAGCTCGGCCTGATGGCCGGTCACGACAATCACCTCGGTTGCCTTCGAGGCCAGCGCCTGTTCAGCGACGATGCGCACCAGCTTCTTGCCGTCGAGCTCGGCGAGCAGCTTGTTCGGTCCGCCCATCCGCGTCGAGCGGCCGGCGGCCAGCACGATCGCAGTGACGTTGCGATTGCCCTCGATATCCGGCACCGAGCGCGGCTGGCCGCGGGTGATGATTTCCATCAGGAGCCCGCCGACGCCCATGCCGGTGAGATCGGCGCGCGTGACTTTAATGCCGGCGAGCAGCCGCATCAGCACCCAGTCGAATCCGTTCTCGACCGGCGAGCGTGCGCAACCCGGCGCGCCGATGACAGGCACACCGCCGGCACTGCCAATCAGCATCAGATTGCCGGGGTCGACCGGCATGCCGAAATGCTCGATGGCGCCGCCGATCCCGGTGATTGCGGCAGGGATCACGTCGCGGCGGTCGGCAATCGCCGATGCCCCGAACACGATGACGAGCTCGGCACCGAGGCCGAGCAATTCCTTGATCGCGGCGGCAAGGGCGGCTTCCTCGTGCGGCACGCGACGCTCGGCAATGATCGCAGCGCCGGCCGGCGCCAGCCGCTCGGCGGTGACGCGCAATGTCTTATCGATCACCTTTGGTGCAAGCCCCGGCAACAATGTCGAGACGATGCCGACCTTCCTCACCGTATAGGGCGCAACACGCAATGTATCCTTGCCCGCCACGGCCAGTGCGGCATCGCGCAGGCCGCCCTCGACACCGAACGGAATGATCTTCACGGTGGCGATCATCTCGCCTTCCACGACCGGCTTGAAGGCCGGCAGCGTCGCAAAGGTGATGGCTTCATCGACACCGTTGATGCGATCGACCGCGGCGCGGTCGACAACGAGCACGCCTGCGCGCGCAGCAAAGAGATTGGAGCGTCCGGTAAAGGCGCGCTCGACATTGACGCCCTCGCCCGCCACCGATTGCGCGATGCTGGCGGCCGCGACGTCCTCGGAGACGTCGCCCTCTTCCAGCCGGACCACGACGATGTCCGTGACCCCGGCCTTCTCGAGCGCTTCGACCTCAGCCGGGCCGATGCTGGTGCCTTTTTTCAGCACCAGTGCGCCCTGCCGCAAGGTGTGCACGGTCACCCCACCGACGGCATCCCTGGGCTTGGCCGGACCGAACTTCATGCCGCCTGGTCTTTTTCTTTGGGCGGCAGGCGCAACTGCGCGGTGATCTCGGCCATGATCGACACCGCGATTTCGGACGGCGACACCGCGCCGATGTCGAGTCCGATCGGCGCGTGAATACGCGCGATATCAGCCTCGGAGGCGCCCTGCGCACGCAGCCGCTCGGCGCGCTTGGCGTGCGTCTTCCGCGAGCCGAGTGCGCCGATGTAAAAGCAATCCCTGGCAAAGGCGTGCAGCAGCGCGGGGTCATCGATCTTGGGATCGTGGGTGACCGCGACGAACGCCGTGTAGTGATCGACGTTGAGCGGCGGCAGCGCGACGTCGGGCCATTCGGCCACCAGTGGCACGTCGGGGAAACGTTCGGGACTGGCAAACGCCGTGCGCGGATCGACCACGGTGACGTCGTAATCGAGCGAGCGCGCCAGCGGCGCGAGCGCCTGGCTGATATGGACCGCACCGATGATCACGAGCTTGGCGGTCGGCGCATAGACATTGAGGAACAGTTTCTTGCCGGCGACCTCGACGTTGCCGCTCTTGCCCAAGCGCAATTGTTTGGCCAACTCGGCGCGCAGCGGGTCATTGCCGATGTCGTTGGCTTTCACTAGCCGCTGTTCGCCACTGGCGGTATCGGTG